>Ga0302178_10000410_pt1 | contig 39564 bp, 44 predicted proteins | sample I_Palsa_E1_3_FD_198790 | JGI IMG/M metagenome (GOLD analysis project Ga0302178, IMG submission 198790) | Peat permafrost microbial communities from Stordalen Mire near Abisko, Sweden - I_Palsa_E1_3 | ecosystem: Environmental > Terrestrial > Soil > Palsa > Peat permafrost | place: Sweden... | reverse complement strand
GGTCTCCGCTCTTCGGGCGCTACGCGCCCTCATCGCTACGGCCGACACAGCCGCGCAAACCAGCAGCTACAAATTTACAGAAACGATGTTGCACTAACGGCTACCCACGGAGTTATGGATGTACGTGCTCGTCTACATCGCAGCCGCTGCCGCTGCTAACCTGACGGTCGCCCACTTTGGTCCGGCCTCGACGCCGATCGTCGGCTTTCTGCTGATTGGGCTTGATCTCGCCGTGCGAGACAGGCTCCATCTCAACTGGCATGGCCGCGCACTGTGGGGACGCATGCTCGTGCTGATCGCCGCAGCTGGTGGCATCAGTTACGCGCTCAACCCGGAATCGGCTTCAGTCGCACTCGCATCCCTCGCCGCATTCAGCGTCGCAGCAATCGCGAGCGCTGTCGTCTTCCAGGCAGGGCGACGCTATCCGGTTCTGGTACGTGCAAACGCTGCAAACGTCGCGGGCGCGGCCATCGACTCAATTATTTTTCCGTTGATCGCATTCGGCACCCTCTTCCCGACTATCGCAGCGCTGCAGTTCGTAGCGAAGGTCGCGGGCGGAGCGCTGTGGTCGTGGATCGTATTCCGCAATGTCCGCGTTTCCCAGTCCAGACCCGCCTGACGATCAGCAAGCATCGTGCTTCCAGATGACGGTGTAAGCCTTTGACATGTCGACACTGCGTCGTATCATCCCGCACTCTGCAGCGCGTCGGAATACATTGGGACGACCATCTGCTCCAGCATGAGTTGCTGTTGTACGCCGAATACATCGCGTTCATCCAGCGACGCCGAAATGATTCGCCTCTCCACGGTGATCTTGATCGCGTTGCTGCTATCGACGAAATACGCACCGACCACGGAGGCCAGCTCGAACCCGAGTTCGTCGGCCACATTGCGCGCACAAAATGAGTTCGAGCGCAGCGCCGCTTCATACGCGTCCTTCGATACGAACAGCACGTCGAATGTCAACCGGTTGATGCCTGTGTTCTTGCTTCGGATCACGCGGGCCATGTCGAGCAGACGCTGGCGTCCAGATGGTGTGCCGTTTAGCGGCACGTCCTCGATAACGGAGAGCGTCCTGTCGTCGAGATCCTGTGCGCCGGCCGGATCGCCCACATCGAAGTAGTCCGCTCGCGCCTCGCCCGCCCTGCTCCATTCACGGCCGTTTGCACGGTAGTAATGGATCGGAAACAGTCGGTCGCGAATGACCTCCTCGTTTTGAAGAAGGTGATAAAGCGTCCATTCATAAGCATCGGTCGCATCGATATCGAGCAGCGACCCTGTGCCTACCGACGCGACCGAGGCAATACGTTCGATTTCCGCGCGATGCCGCCTCGCAAGCGCATCCGCGTCGCGATCCACGGTTCGAAGCAATGCAACTGGACGCTCAGCATCCGCCTCGACGAACGCGTATTCGGCCTCGGAGAGTGCCCCGGGAAACTCGCGCCGCACGAGATTGACGACGCCCTGCCGGATCGACGCGTACTTCGCAACGAACACGGGATCGCGCGTGCCGCTCGGCACGAATGCGCCGTAAGCACCATCCGCATAGCGGAAACTCACCCGATTCGGCGAGAGCGGATAGGCGATATTGCCGGCCGTCGACTCGCACCCCGGGTAGTCATAGTGGATCAGGTAATGCGCCAGCAGGCTCGCGAGCTTGTCGGCGGCGGCGGCCGTGCGCGCACGCGTGCGAATAATAATCCCGAGCTCCCGCTCTGACGACGCGAGGTGCCTCTCCTGCACGCCATTGCGCCCATAGACGAGAATATCGTCGGGTATCGCGTGCACATCCGCGGGATCCAGCTGCACCAACGAGACCCTCCGCAGACCGACGCAGCGCGCACCCTCGAGCTTGATGCTCAACGGCCACGGCTTGCCGGTGCGATAAAAGCGACTCTTGCGGATGCCTGCGGTGTGCGTGTCGACAGCAAAGAACTCCGTTTTGGCCATCGAGAGCACGCCTTCGGGATAGAACTGCAACTGCGGGTGAGCTTCCTCATAGAGCGAATGCGCGGCGATGGAATACGGCGTGCAGCGGCGACTCTCGTCGGGTGTGATAAAAACCGCGCTGCCGTCGTCGTAAATTTCCGCCACCAGGCAGTCAGATGGCGACCCGGGCTCGCAGGCGAGCGCGCCGCACTCGAGCACATGTCCCACGTGATAGGCGAGCCCCGGCGCGATACCGCGCCGGATCATATCGGCCGCGAAGAGCGCCACGTCACACGAACGGCCCGCGAAGACATACTTAGCGCCGCTGTCCAACGCCACAAGTAGCGGATGGATGCCCATCTGGCCAACGATCGTACTTTCGCGCAGCGCCGCTTCATCGAGCTCGGGTCCCGCGCCGACCGCGCGCAATGCGCCAGCACGCAATTCACCGACCACGATAGCCGCATCGAGTTCGGAGCGGATCACGGCCACCTTCGCATCGCGCACGCCGAGTTCCTCGAATACTTCTTTGGCGACCTCGAGCATCCAGTCGAGATTGCGATCGCCGCCTGCCATCCCACAACTGCCGAGAATCACGGGCCCCTCGATACGCTCGCCCGCCTCGACCATCTTGCGAAAATCGCTCTTCACGGCAGCACGCTCGAAGTACTGGCCGCCGCTGCCCAAATAATACGGGCCCGCCTTCACCGAACCGCCATCGGAGATCACCGCGTCGATACGGCCAAGTAGTGCCTTTTGCAGCGATTCCCGCGGGAATCCGTAGCCCAACGCCCCGCACGCGGAGACCACTCGATAGACTAATTTCGCCATGCGATCGCTCCTGCCATGCATCGGACGACAATATGTCGCCCTCTAGATGCTGCAGGTAAAGTCTGCATGCTTTGTCAGAGTGGGAAAAATACTGTCTTACGATGCGGGTATAAGCAGCGGATATAGCTTGCTACGGATCACTCCACTGCCGATTCGACACCGGGTACCGGGTACTCGGCCAGGTGCTTTTTGACAAAACCGGCAATGAAATCGCGCACTGCTTCCCCAGCGGCAGCGAGCGGCGTCTCCGCGGAAGAGACGATGCTGGCCGTGAGAAAAATCGCGGGCTCGATGGCTTGCGTAAAAAAAATGCTGGGCAACTCGTCCGTGCCGCCAATTGGCAAGAAGCCATCTCCGACACCGGCCTGCACGGCCGCGAGCATACCGTTGCTCAGGTCGGTTTCGGCAGCGACATGCGGCTCGATTCCAGCTTCTGCGAACAGCCGGTCGAGTACGGTTCGCGTGATATTCGGCGGATTCGGCAGCACGAGCGGAAGACCCGCGAGTTCCTGGAATTTGATCGATCCGGGCCTAGCTGACCCGTTTGCACGCCGCACCAGAAAGAGCCGTCGCTGGAATAGCGGTACACGGACGCAACCGACGAACGGCGGCTCACTTTCGAAGAGCACAGCGAGGTCGAGCGTCTGTTCGCGAATGCGCGCGGCCAATTGAAAGCTGGCCGCGTTCGAAAACTTCAGCCGCACCCTTGGCAACGCAATGCGGCATGCCGCTATGATCGGCCCCGCGAGCAGCGACACCAGGGAATCAGCCATACCGATGTACACGCTGCCCTCTACTTCTTCGCCGTGTCCAAGTACGACTCCAGGCAAGCGTTCGATGCGCCGCAGAATCGCACTCGCTTCCACGTAAAGCCGCTCGCCCGCGGCCGTGGCGTTCACGCCGCGCGCGCTCCGCTGCAGCAGCATGACGCCGAGCTGATCTTCGAGATCGGCGATCTGCTGGCTCAACGCAGGCTGAGCCACATGGGCAACCTGTGCCGCGCGCGAGAAGCTGCCCGCATCGACGATTGTCACGAAGTAACGCAACTGCCGGAGATTCATATAACGGCACCTCGCAGGAGCGATCAAGGCGACGGGGGCTCAATCAGTCTACAGCGTTGCCGGCTCACGCACAATCCGCGCTATGAAACGCGTGATGTTGACCAACCGATCACCGCAAGCAGGCTCATCTTCACCTCATTCTTCTCCAGCATGATGCGCTCAACGCGATTCGGGACAGTCATGCGGCCCATTGATCGAGATCGTTGATCAAACCACGCCCTCCCTGTGTCCGGACATGCGCCCGTTACGGCCGCGCCAGCCGGATTCCCTCGCCGATCGCACACGCCATGCGAGCGACGCCCGCCTCCATGGCAACCTGGGTCGGGTGCGCAGCCACTCATTTGGCTACGCCCTGCAAATATTCCTGCTCAAATCTTAGGAGACGCAATGAACGCTATCACTTTAGATGTCCCATCCTCCCGGCGGTACGGGCTCTTTGTCTGCGTGATGGCCGCGCTGGCCGGACTGCTGTTTGGTCTGGACATCGGTGTAATCTCAGGCGCACTACCCTTTATCGCCAAGGAGTACGCGCTCAGCGACACGCTTCAGGAATGGATTGTCAGCTCTATGATGGTAGGTGCCGCAGTCGGCGCCGTGGGCGCAGGTTGGTTGTCGTGGCGGATGGGTCGTCGCTATTCACTGGGGCTAGCTGCGGTGATGTTTGTCGCGGGCTCCGTCTGGTCCGCGCTTTCCGGGAGCCCGGAGAGCATCATCGGCGCGCGACTGCTCCTCGGGCTCGCGGTGGGCGTGGCGTCATTTACGGCACCGCTCTATCTTTCCGAAATTGCGCCGAGGCAGGTACGTGGTGCGATGATCTCGGCCTATCAGCTTATGATCACCGTCGGCATCCTGGGCGCTTTTCTCTCCAATATTGGGCTGAGTTATATCGGCAGCTGGCGTTGGATGCTCGGGGTAATTGCGATCCCCGCCGTACTGTTCCTGCTTGGCGTGCTGGCACTGCCGGACAGCCCACGCTGGCTGCTGCAGCGAAAGGGCGAGAAAGAGGCGCGGACCGTATTGCAGCGCCTGCTCGGATCCGCAGAAGAAGTCGACGCCGAGGTTCGGGAAATCAACGCGCAGCTTGCGCAACCGGCTCAAGGCTGGAAGCTGTTTCGCACCAGCGCGAACTTTCGTCGCTCGATCGCGCTCGGCGCGACTCTGCAGATTTTGCAGCAGCTCACAGGCATTAATGTCGTGATGTACTACGCACCCCGCATCTTTGGCCTGGCGGGTTTTGCAACGCACGAACAGCAGCTCTGGTGCACGGTAATCGTGGGTCTCGTCAATGTCCTCGCAACCTTCGGGGCCATTGCACTGGTGGACCGTTGGGGCCGTAAGCCCATTCTGTATGTGGGCTGCGCCACGATGGCCATAGGGATGGGAACACTTGGCTGGTTGCTACATGCCGGGGTTGCAGGAGGAGCTTCGCAGATGCTTGCTGTTTCCATGCTTCTCGTTTTCATTGCAGGTTTCGCGATGTCTGCCGGGCCGCTTGTGTGGATTCTCTGTTCGGAGATCCAGCCGATGCAAGGCCGTGACTTCGGGATCGCGATATCGACTTTCGTCAACTGGGCCGCGAATATGATCGTGGCCGCGACGTTCCTCAGCCTGCTTTCCACTATCGGCGAGTCTCATACTTTCGTTCTTTACGCATTGCTGAATATCATATTCGCCTGTGTCGTCTACCTCTTTGTACCCGAGACGCGCGGAGTCTCTCTAGAGCACATCGAGCGAAACCTGATGGCAGGTCAACGGCTGCGGGAACTGGGCGCAAAGGTCTAGTGCACGGGTGAATGCTCCTGGCAGCGGACCTCCGCGCCGGGAGCATCGAGAGTCATTCTGGACAGAATGCGCGCCCTCGGGTTAAACGCATGTTGCATTGAACGTGCACCAAGCGTGGGTGGGGTCAAACGCTTCGGCCGCAATTTTGCACTCGTCGTGGTCATTTCTAAGCCGCATCCGGATTGGTTTGATGGAAGTGTAGGAAATCCACCCATATTGGCAAAAACCGGTGCATCGATCTGTCGAGCAGTCGAGTGCCTCATTTTCTGCTCATTTTCGACCTTTACGATTCAATCCATCGACGAGCCCCGCTGTTTCCACCAGCGAGAGACAGCGTAAAGCCAACGCCTCTGTGCCCGTCGACGCAGTCGCGACGACGCCCTCGCCGAATCGCGGCAAACCACGCGAGATACTGGAGAACTTCATGTTTGCATACATTCTTGAAAAGCTGGGCAACTGGTTTGAGCGCTCTGAACAGCGCCGTCTGGAAGACTATCTCGCCGGATCGGCAGATCTGCCCGAAATTGAACGCCGCTTGCGCCGTCTGGAAAAAAGCGGATATCCCGGCTAGACGAAGAAGATCGACAACGTGGTCGATGACCCACTCTCATTCCATCCTCGTTTCCGCGACGCAGCGTTGTCACCATACAGCATGCGTCGCTCAATCACCGTCAGGCAAAGCATCCGCCAATTTCATGGAGATTTACATGAGCTACATCTTTGCACTGCTTCACCAACTGGCACCGGACTTTGAAGCGCCAAATCTGCCGCTCGACAGCGACTATTCGTATGAGGCCCGGGTGCGTGAAGACCGGCGTCTTCGCAAATTCGCAGCGAACATCGTCTGGTTCCGTGTCTGAGTGCGCTTCATACCGGTTATTGACCGAGGTCCGGAGCTACGACCATGGCGGCGACGACGAGCATGCCGCCGCCTGTACCGCTTGGCATTACCGCATCGATCCCTATCGCGAGGCCGCAGAAAACAGGTATCCCAGCGCGTCCGGATCGCCCGATATCCTGGCAGTCCTTGGCGAAAAGGTTGTTCCCGACAGCGTGCTGGCCCGGCACGTCGTTCGCACCGAGCGCCCTACCCTTCAGCGTTTCGCTATTCGGATCGAGGCCGTTAAAATTCTTATTACGGATAGCCGACAAGCTTCCATTCACCCAGTGCGCGAAGCATGAGTTTGGATTTGTAAGTTTTCGGACACCGACCGTTCATATGCTTGCGCTAGGATCGCCGCTACGGCGACGCGAACGCATCCCGCCGACGCACCCCGTAACCGAACTACGTCCTCTTGGAAAGTGAAGCACCGATCCTCCATCAGTTGGGCCCAATCTCCCGCATTTTGATCGTCTAAGACGACGATCCCACACGACTCGAAGTCACCGCCGCGCTCGAGGACCACGGCTTTGCCGTCGAAAGCGTGTCACGTGGCCACCCTGGTTTCCTGCGCGCGCTCGAAGGCGACTTCGACGCGGTGGTACTGGACCGTATGCGGCCCGACGTCGGCGGTTTGTCGATCCTGTCTACCCTGCGCAATGTCGGCAAACAGACACCCCTGTTGATCCTGAGCGTGCTTTCGGCGGTCACAACTCGGTGCGATCGCTCATGCTTGAGCGAATGTCCGATAGAGACGCCGAAGCTTGCCGCGTGAAGTAAAGATTGCAGATCACTTTTCGCGTTATGGGTCAACATGCCCGATGTCAACCGGCAGCTGTCCGATCGTTTGCCGAGCAATGCCCTTCGGTGCAAAAAAAGTCGTCACCGTCGAACAACGGGATCGATTGCGGAATAAATCGCGATGTGCACGTGTTGTTTGGGTATCTAGCGTCGCAATGTATTTCCCAACCACCTTGACACGGAAATTCCTGATGCAGAACAGCCCTTCCAACCCCTCCGCCTACCTTGGACAACTGCTTAAAAAACCTGCTGGAGTGAAAATTGGAGTCGGCGTGACATCGCCTTCTCCAGAGCTTGTGCAAATGTTGGCCAACTCGGGATTCGACTACATCCTGATTGACATGGAGCATGGCCCGATCTCAATCGAAACGGCCTACCGGATGATCACGGCGATGATCGGTACACCCGCGCAACCGTGGATTCGTGTCACGCACAATGATCCGGCCCAATTCAAGCTCGCCCTGGACGCCGGTGCCAAAAACATTGTCGTACCGATGATCACAAGCCGTGAAGAAGCGCAGAAGGCAGTGTCTTATGCAAAGTATCCACCTCAAGGCGTACGCGGCTGGGGACCGTTTCGCACACAATATCAGTGGCAAACCAACATGCTCGACTATGCGAAGCGAGCCAACGCAGAGACCGGCGTCATTGCGCTGATTGAACACCCTGACGCGGTTCGCGACGTAGATGCCATTCTGGATGTCGACGGGCTTGCTGGAGCGATCCCCGCGCCATTCGACCTATCGGTCAACATGGGCTTCAGCGATGGTCCCAACCACGATAAGGTTCGACACGCCATCGAGTTCGTGATAAGCAGGATAAAAGCAAAAGGCATGGAAGTCACCTCGTTTGCAGTGACCCCTGCGCAGGCAGTGGAAGCGATGCGGTTGGGCGTGAACAACCTGTTTCTAGGCTTTGATCCGATGTATATCCAGGCTTCCCTGCAATTGTTCCTGTCTACGGTAAGCGACCTGGTTGCCACCCGCTGACTGAGAGGCTACCCGCCAGTCACCGGCCATCTTGTGGGTGCAGCGGCGACGCAAGCGATCGATTCATGGACGTCCCTTAATCGGTCGCTTTACTTTTAATCGCAACCTTTTCGAAAGTTCGTTTCATTTGTAATTCTCCTCCTCGAATAAATCTAATCAGTAATCCGATATAACATCAGAATTAAAACTACTTCGATGGAATAGTATCGACGCGGCCGCTGTTTACCTAAGCACATTCGAAATGCATGGTCGGCTACTCGAATCGAAACCGATGCGGATGGCGTCGAGGCAAAGCGAGCATGAACTGAAAACATCGCGACCGCCTCGTTGCAGTCTGCCCACCCGATAGATTCAGTCACTCATTTCATAGCGATATGCCTTTACTTTCTAGGATTCCTGGATTTTTCGCCAGAAGCACCGGTGTGGATATGACGGCTACCTGGGTCGGCCGATCAAGCCTGACACTATCGATCGTTTGGGCGTTTGTGGAACTCCCGTTCGAAATGCTTTCTGCACAGACCTCGACCGCGGCCGTTTTGCTTCTGATGGAGACGCTCCTGTCCGCATGGGTTGCCCTGCTAACGCTCCAAGGCGTGACGTGGGCGAGGCTGGTATTTCTCTTCCTATGCGGCACAACCATCATGGTCATCGTGTCGGGTCTCGCAACGGAGATCAGGTTCTACCCAGTCTGGTCCACGCTATCGTTGATCGAATTGATCACGAAGGTTGGCTCGTTCGTTCTGGTTGGTCGCAGCGGATCTAGATCAACGTGATCTATTCCCTTTACCCCGTTCCGCGTAAAGCGACCGCAATGCCGCCCTCCTAGATTGGCGTTTGTTAGATCCGTGCAGTAGACGTGTCGACCCGCGGCAATCCCAAACCACCCAATGTGCGATCGATCATCGTGTTCACCATCACTGCTGTTCGCTCGCTGCCCGGACCACCGTCCGGCAGCAGCCAGGATCATTGCAAGCGTATCCCGTTTCTTTCGACTGTAGCGGAGGTGTCAGACGATCAACATCATGCAGAAGGGCTCATCGGGACAAAATGGGCCTGCCGCATCGCATCACCGTCTATCGACGGTAGCCAAGAGACAGGCGAGGAACCATGCAGATGACCGCCGGAGACGAATTACCTCACTTGCTGCCACGCTTGCGACCGAAGCTTTTGGCATTCGCATTGCGCTTGTGCAGCGATCGCCATGACGCCGAGGATCTGCTGCAACGCACCTGCCTGCGGGCCCTGGAACGCCCACACCAGCTTCGCCCGAATACCACGCCATTGAGTTGGATGTTTTCCATCATGCACACCACCTGGATCAATGAATTGCGAGCACGCAAGATCCGTAGTCGCTGCCGCGCCGAATGGAATGACGTGCTTCTCGACACAGTCGCAGACCCAGTCACACCCACGCCCGAGCAAAACATGATAACTGGGCAGATCATCGAAGCTGTCGGCCGGCTACCCGAAGCGCAACGGATTGTCATGATCCTGATCGCCTTTGAGGGTCTCAGCTACAGCGATGCTGCAGCGACGCTAGGCGTGCCCATCGGGACTGTCATGAGCCGGCTATCGCGCGCACGCCAAACCCTGGCGAGCACTCCTTTTTCCGTGGGAAGCCTTCGAACGATGGTCGGGAAGTGAAGCCTTCGGGAGCGGCAGATGAATGCAGGAGGGTGTGAGCGTGCGCCGTTTATTCCTCGACCGCTGCGACATGCAATTCTTCGCCAGTCCTCTCATTCACAAAGGCTCGACTAGCGTCGACGACCTCGTCGGGGTCGCTGCCGGCACCATTTGATGGCGGATAAATCAAATCGATCCACTCGGGCACAAGGTGACCGTGTGGAACCACAAGGTGAAAGTCAATACCGACCCAGATCACAACCAGGATCACCAGCGCACAGCTTTCCAAGCAAACGAAAATTACGAATAGATCGAACATGATGAGTGACCAGAGCAGTCGAAGACGACAAGAGCATCTGCTGCCGTCGGGTTAGGAGTGTACCTACCTCACAGAACAACTGCGTCCTCTCATCTATTCCAATGAAACGCCGCGCGGCCGTGACCTTGTACCGGTACATCGACCGCCAAGCCACACGGAATAATTGCTGTCACACAGGAATAAAAGAGACCGGTCGGTGTTTTGGAACAGGAAAGGCGGTCGTCATAGATCATCAACTTATCGACGGTACTTGCAACCTCTCGTTAGTCAGGAGCGAATGAACATGTCCAGGAGTGAATACGTTTTGAGTGGCCACCCGGATGGCGAAATCAAGCGTTTAATATTTGAGTCTGAGATGCTTCGGCCGATCACCGGACGGATGTTGTCCGCGGTGAACGTCCGTCCGGGCATGCGTGTACTGGACATCGGTTGTGGCGTTGGCGGTATGAGTCGGCTGGCCGCGGATCGGGTCGGCGAGAACGGATTCGTACTCGGGATCGATCGAAAAGAAAAGGCTATCGAAGTAGCTTCCTTCCTTGCTGGCGTAAGCAAGCTGCCCAACGTCGCATTTCGTTGTTGCTCGCTAGATGACTTTGAGGATGACGAAGGTTTCGATATAGTGGTCGGGCGATGTGTATTTCTCTTCCAGAAGGATGCGGTATCGTTTTTAAAGCGCGCAGCTCAATTTGTCCGTCCAGGTGGCTACGTAGCTTTTCATGAATTTGACAACCGACGGCAATTTCTCTCCGAACCCAAAGTGGATTTATGGGACGCGGTCGTGCGAGAGATCCTTTCTCGATACAGGGAGGAGTGTCCGCAATATGACATCGCTCGAAGATTTGTGCCTACATTTTCCCTGGCAGGCCTGCCCGTTCCACAACTGTGCTATGAAGTTCCGGTAAGCGGCGGATCGGCGCCGTTGCTTTGCACGTGGGCATCCGAAATGTTGCGTAGCCTATCATCTGATCCCCGCAGAACGCGGTTAGAAGGAGGAGTGATAGTCGATTTTGACTCCCTCAATATCGAACTCCAACGTGCGATATCCGAAGAACGTGCACAGGTGGAGTTTCTCGGCCAGGCGTGTGCCTGGACTCAACTATGATGATGGTTAAAGTTAGCACGAGGTAGAAATCTGGCCGCACTGGTCGCTACGGAATAAAGCCACGGCCACAAGCGTTCTGCTTACGTGTGCGGATTCACCGGAGCGGCTCAGACACATATTTCATACGTTGATGCCAGACAGTCACCCGTACGGCCGCGAAAGCGCACGTCATCGATCTGTCCGGACATCAGTCGGGTCCCCTGGCGGGTCGTTGTATATCAATGGCATGTGAGAAAATGTTAAAAGTCCTGAATATTCATGATGAACCCGTTCTCGGAGAGGAAATAACAAGCGGCCTTAGGTCATCCGGGTACAGTGTCGATACAGCGCACCTGGGGCTTGCGGGTGTAACCCGCGCGATGTCGCATGACTACGATGTCCTTGTCCTCGGCGAAACACTGCCGGATATTGGCGGTCCAGCCGTCGTTTCGGCTTTGCGCGGCGTAGGCCTGCAAACGCCCGTGATCATGGTGAGCGGTACAGCCGATATCGAACAGCGGATAGAAGGTCTGCGCGCAGGCGCAGATGACTACCTGGCGATGCCATTTTCGCGTGAAGAGATGCTGGCTCGTGTGGAGGCACTACTTCGAAAAATGACGCACGTGCCCGACAACGGCGCCATCTTGCGCACCAACGCATTCGAGCTCGACCTTATAAAGCGCATTGTCACCCATCGGCAGCGCAAGCAGCGTCTGCTACCCACAGAATGCCGTCTGCTCGAATTCATGATCCGACATACCGGGCGCATTGTGACTCAATCCGAGATTTTTGAAGCCGTATGGAAGTACCACATCGATCCGGAAACCAACCGGATCGCGGTGCACGTTGGGCGGCTACGCAAAAAGCTCGCGGAGCTCGGCGTGCCTCCGATGATTCTCACGATCCGAGGATCGGGGTATCGATTTGAGTAATATTTTTGGAGAAATAGTCATGCATAACTTATCCAGTCAGATTGCCCTCGCCACCGGTGCTTCGCGCGGGTTGGGCCGGGCGGCGGCGTTTCGCCTCGCCGAACAAGGGGCGTGCGTCATCGTGCATTACGGCGCGAACCAGGAGGCCGCCGAAGCGGTGGTCGCTCAGATCCGAGGTGACGGCGGGCAGGCTGATGCGATCGGCGTCGACCTTGCCGCAGCTGACGGAGCACACCGCCTGGTCGAAGCGATTTGCGGGCTCAGAATCAACCACCTTGATGTTGTCGTAGCAAGCGCAGGCATCGCCGAGCCGGCGCTCCTCGGTGGATGGCTTGTCGGTCTACTCCGCGACAAAGGGTGCAGTCAACGTTCTGGTGCGTAATCTTGCGAAGGAACTGGGCCAACGTGGTATCCGCGTCAACGCCGTTTCACCCGGTGCGATCGATACTGACATGGGGCAGGTCCTGCTATCGACGGACGATGGACGCGAAATGATCAAGGGACTCCAGGCCTTGAAGCGGATCGGGCAACCTGATGATGTAGCGGATGCAGTACTTTTTCTGGCATCCAATCACTCGCGGTGGGTTACGGGCGAGTCCATCGATACAAGCGGCGGCGCGCGTCTCTAAGCCTTTAGATCGAACTGGCCTCCGTCGCGCAGCGAGGCGCATTGATCGCTTCGCCGCTGGCCACGCTGCTGCCAGCAGCACCTTAACGCCCTCTTCGCTCGTCAGAGCGCAGGCCCACTCCGCCGGTCTGTCAATCCCGCGGACAATCCTGACGGTAGAGTCGGTGCTTGAGTTAGGCACGACCCTAACCGTCCGTCCGCTCACACCCAAAAGTTCACGTCGTACTCCTCCAACCAGTTGCCGAAAGCGGCGAGATATTCCATGCCTGTTCGCGGACGATCGTTGCGTTGAGAAGGTTCTTATGTCGCAAATGACCCTGTTAATGTCATTAGTGACTATATCCTCTGGCAGATGCGACGGCTAGACTGAGGAGCAACGCCGCCATGGCGATGCATTGGCTGAACATTCAATCCACCGGAGTACGATTTCATGAGACTCACATCCGAACTCTATTTCCTGGTGCTCGTCGCCTCGGCCACGATCCTTATGTGGATTCCCTATACACTCGCCAGAATCATGACGCGGGGATTGATGCCGGCGTTGAGCAATCCCGATCCTTCGCTGCCGCCTGACCCTGCCTGGGTCGAGCGGGCGCGACGCGCCCATGGCAATGCGATCGAGAACCTTGCCGTTTTCGCTCCCCTGGTGCTCATCGCAGCGCTAACCGGCGTGAGCACGCCTGCGACTGTCTTCGCGGCAAAGCTTTATCTCATCGCACGACTCGTCCACTATTGCGTCTATGCCGCCGGGGTTCCCGTCGTCCGAACCCTCGCCTTCGTCGTTGGAGCCGCGGCAACGCTCGTCTTTGCAGTAACACTCCTCGACCGCATTGCGTAACTGCGCATCCACCATGTCCGACCTTCGTAACCTGACATTCGAGCATCTTCTGAACTACATCGCAGTCGTGGAAACGGGCTCGTTCACCCGTGCGGCCGAGCGGCGCGGCATCGGGAAGACCACGGTCAGCGATAGCATCCAGCGGCTGGAACTCGAACTGGGCGCCAGCCTTATGGTCAGGACGACCCGGCGCGTCAATGTGACGGAGGCGGGAGCAGCGTTCTTTGAAACGTGTCGCGAGATCGTGCGTCTTGCCGAAGAGACCGTTTCCGTCGTCAGCCCTTCGCAGGATCACCTGCGTGGCACGTTGAGGGTCGCGTCTTCGGTGGAATACAGCGCAATCGTGCTCGCCCCAGTGCTTGCCCGCATGCGAAGCACGCATCCAAGGCTCCGCATCGAGCTCGTGTCCGGCGACCGCCACATCGACCTGATCGCGGAGGGCGTCGACGTCGCGATCCGCCTCGGTGAACTGGCTGAATCAAGCCATCGCGCGGTGCGTATTGGCGAATATTCGAAGTGGCTGGTCGCCAGCCCCGACTTTGTCATGCGTAACCCGCTTCCGGAAGACATCGGCGACGCGGCGAACCTCGCCTTTGTCGGGCTCTCGATTCTGCGCCACCCGTCGCGCTTCGAGTTGCGTCGCGCCGATGGGGCGTCGCGCGACATCCAATTCTCTGCCGGCCTGTTGGCCGACACCGTCTACGCGTGCCGTGCCGCGGCGGCCGAAGGTGCCGGCATTGCGCTATTGCCCGATTTCTCGGTGCGCGCGGATCTCGCCGCGGATCGGCTGGTCCGCGTGTACGCCAACTGGTCGACCGCGCCCATGGAGATTCATGCGTTGCTTCCTCCAGGCAGACATACTGCGCCAAAAACCCGGGCGCTGATCGACATGCTCAAGCCTCACCTTCACGCGCCGCATGCAAATGACCGTGACGCAGCAGGATGACCGTCGGCACCTCGGCGAACGGTGCATGCCTCGCGCCTGGATAGAGACGTAACCACGTTCCAGCCGGATACCGTTCGTTCGCATTCCTGAGTTCTCCGCTCAGCACGAATATCTCCTCGCCGTTCGGATGACTATGATCATGGGTCCGCGCACCAGGTTGCCACGCAACGAGGCTAACGTGCTGCCCGCCGCCCGCGAGCGGAACGACACGCATCCGCGGATTGAAGCCGTCGCGCCACACACGCTGCCTTGCACTGCGAACTATCGGATCACAGCGAGCAACTGATGCTTCGCGGTAAGCGAGCAGACGTGCCCTACCCTCGCCCGCGTGCACGACGGCCGTGTCGCAGCGAATCAGAAAGTCGTCGGCATCGAGCGCGTGGCCGTCGACGCTGACTTTGCCCCCCAAAACGTACAGATCGTGACGTTTCCCCGCCTCGAGCGTGTAGGACGCCGAAGGCCCAAGGTCGACGATGCCGACCCATCGCGGCTCCGCCGTATCGGTCAGATGCGTGACCGTGCAAGACTCGCGCCGCGTTGCGTCCAGATCGATCCACCCGCGTTCAATCAATTTCGTTTGCATGAGTTATCCATGACTGCATTGATGCGCTCTGTCACTCGGCTGGTTGACCGGTGGATCCATTTTGCACAATGACATCGTGTATAGAAAGGGTGCAAAACGGGGATACAAAAACCGGGATTGGGGGACAATGCCGGCCTACCGCCATGCGCCAAGCCACGTATTTCGCTCACCGGGCGCGGCACGTGATGGTGCAGAGGGCCTCATACCTCACGACCGAGCCGCATTGTCCGCCAATCCCGGAATCTGTATCGCCGTTGAGCTCACTTATCACGCGTGACGTCGGCGCACACAATCTGGCAAACGGAAATTCATTCGAATTCCACTACCGGGAGCCTTCATGAATACGTCCGCTTCAGTGAGCACGTCCGGCACATCGACTTCGATTCGGGCAACCGTCGCAGTGGCTTTCACGATCCTGTCGTGGGGCGCCGCGTTCCCATTCATCCGACTCGGTCTGCAAGGACTCTCGCCCATGCAGCTCGCCGCCGCGCGCTTCGCGACGGCGGCGGTGCTGGTCGTCGGATGGTTGATTTATCGGAGGCCGAAACGACCGTCGTTGCGCGACTCAATGCTCTTCGCGCTCTGCGGCCTTCTCGGCATCGCGAGCTACAACGCGCTGTTGAACACCGCCGAACTGACCGTCGCGCCTGGTGCAGCCGCCTTCATCATGAGTACCTCCCCCATCTTTACCGCCATTCTCGCGATGGTTTTCCTGCGCGAAAAATTCAATCGATTGGGTTGGCTCGGCTCGCTGTTCAGCTTCGCGGGCATCGGGCTGATTGCATGCGGACAACCCGGCGGCCTCGCGCCCGGTAGCGGCGCAACCCTGATCCTGCTCGCTGCCCTCGCGTCCTCAGCCTATTTCGTGTTGCTGAGACGCTTGATCCCGGCCTACGGTCCGCTCGCGAGTACCGCCTATACGTTGCTCGCCGGCGCATTGCTCCTGTCGCCATGGTTGCCGGGCGCCACGAGCGCGCTCGCTGCACCCTCCGCATCGGCAGCAACCCTGGGGGCCGTTCTCGTTCTCGGCGTCTTTCCTGCCGCGCTCGGTTACGCGACATGGACCATCGTCCTCGGTCATTTCGGCGCGGCGCGAGCAACCAACTTCCTGTATCTGGTACCTGCGACCGCGACCGCATTGTCGATGTACCTGACAGTCGAACGCCCCGGCCTGACGACCATCGCCGGTGGACTGATGACGATTGCCGGGGTCGCATTCGTCGCCTGGCGCGGGCGACCTTGACGGCGGCAAACCACATTCGCCACTGGCGACCTGCGCAATACCGCTGCCGTTCAACGCGTCACTTCTGCTCGCCAGCCGCTTCGAGGATCAGGTTCGCGACCTCGGCCGGATGCGACAACGGCGAAACGTGGCTCGACTGAAGCTCAATCGTATGCGCGTGCATCCGTTTCGCCATGAAGCGCTCGAGATCGGGGTTGATAGTCCGATCTTCAGTCGACACCGCATACCAGGTGGGCTTGTCGTGCCACGCAGCGACGGTCGTCTTCGCCATCGTGATCGCCTTGCCCATCGGCTGCTGAACCGCGTAGTACGCTTGTGCTTCGACCATCGGCAGATCGCCCACAAAGTCGCGCACGAATGCGTGCTCAGACAGCATACCGTAGCCGTCGGTCGACCACTGCAGCCCTGCCGATGCTGGCGCGGCCGGATATTTCCTCGTCAGCGCCGGATAGTCCTCGCCGGCGTCCGGCGCACGCGCCGCTATGTACACGAGGCCCACCACCTTCGGATCGTCGCCGGCCTGACTCATCACCATTCCGCCATATGAGTGCGCGACGAGCAGCGTCGGGCCGTCCTGTTGCGCAAGCGCTCGCTTGACCGCGTCGACGTCCGCGTCGAGCGACGTGGTCGGATTCTGCACCGCCGTCACGTGCAGGCCCTTCGCCTGCAGCAACGGAATCACCTTCTGCCAGCTTGAGCCATCTGCAAACAGGCCGTGAATCAGCACCACATTCCTGATCGGTGCGGGTGGGGCCGCGGCGCTCTCCTGCGCAAATGACGTCGCTGTGTTCACCGTCGTGACGCAGGCCAACCCCGCGAGGAAAACCGAACTCAACTTCATGAGACCTCTCCGATATTTGTACAGGACGAGATTCGCGGATTTCGTTCACGCCGTTGTGGCGAGTCGATAGACGAACCATACCCAGGCGCTCATTCGTTAGATTCCTGTCGACTGCCAAACGGACGTTGCACTCTGGTGTACGCAGGGATAAACACAAGCTCGCCGAGAACATTCCGTTCGCTGAAAAATTCTTTTGTGGCGTCGACTACTTTGGCTGCGGACCACGAAGTGCGTGGCCGTTCAGTGAACACGAGTGACCACGAGATTGGCTAGTTCGCGCAGAGACGCAGCTCGCGGGCCTAAAGTTTCAAGCGCTTCATGTGCATCGCGCCCGAGTTGGGTAGCCAGTTCACGCGATCCATCGAGTCCGATCAACGACACGTATGTCGGTTTGTCGTGCTGCGCGTCCTTGCCTGCTGTCTTGCCCAGCGTCGCGGAGTCGGCGGTAACGTCCAGAATGTCGTCCACCACCTGGAATGCCAGACCGATTGCCTCGGCGTAAGCGTCCAGCGCACTCATGGTGGACGCCTCCGGCGTCTCGCCGCAGAGCGCACCCATTCGCACGGCCGCGCGAATCAGGGCACCGGTTTTCTGTCTGTGCATGGTTTCGAGTTCGGCGCGCGAAAGCTTGCGGCCGATGCTCGCCAGGTCAATAGCTTGCCCGCCCACCATGCCAAGCGAACCGCTTGCCCGTGCCAGCTCACGGACGAGCGCCACCTGCTGCTCGGCGCTCAAGCCATTGTGGTCCGCCGTTAGCGCGATGAATGCCTGCGACTGCAGCGCGTCGCCCACCAACAGCGCGGTCGCTTCGTCGTATCGCACATGTACCGTTGGTTTACCGCGACGCAAGACGTCGTCGTCCATGGCCGGCATGTCGTCGTGCACCAGCGAATAGGCGTGAATAAATTCAAGCGACACGCTCGCGACTTCGAGTCCAGGGGATCTGGCACCGACCAGTTCGCCGGCCCCATGGCATAGCAGCGGGAGTACGCGCTTGCCGCCGCCGAGTACTGCGTAGCGCATCGCTTCATGCAGCTTTTCGAGCCCGACGTGCATTCCCGGCAAGTAGTTCGCCAACGCCATTTCCACGCGATCGAGGTTCGCGCGCATCCATTGAGGGAAGGTCATGACTTGTCTCTTCAATCGGTATCGACAACTTGGGAACATGCATCGGTTGCAAGTCCGAAGCCGGACATGACATCGGCCCGGCACCTGGCGTTGCAATGATCCTGAACAATCAGGCTACGAGGGGTACTTCCAGCATCGGACCTCGGCTTCCTGTCACTTTCCGAATAACGTCGCGTGAATGCAGCGCGCTTACAGGCTTGATCAAATGCAACACTTCGAACAGTAGTTTATGGGCGTCGGGGTCACGGCATGCAGCACGATTGAGCACGGCCTGATGTTCAAGTGCCTTCTCCAGATCGGCCGGGCGTTCCCCTCTTGCATGCGGATATGCCAGGTCTGGAAGTGCCGACAAAGCCCATGCGCTTCTGATGAGCGGTTGTATCGCACAGAGAAATTCTTGACCGAGCGTTGCAAAAGTTCCGTCTTGCGTTGCCTGCCTGGTCACAAGATTTCGCAGTACGACCGCCTCTTGTACTGCGACGCTCATTCCCTGTGCGTACACGGGATTAAAGCGGCACACTGAATCCCCGATCGGAATCAGGCCACGCGGGAAATCTCCGATACGCTCAAAGTGCCGCCGTCGGCTTTCAGGGAACCCATACTGGATGATCTCGCCGCGAAGCGTCGCACCCTGGATGGCGTGGTACAAGGTGGGAGTCTCGAGACCGGAAGCGAAGGCCAGGAATGCCTTGCTGTCGGCGGGCGGAAAATCAATGCCGCGCCCTCCAAGCACGACAGACCAGTAGCCGTCTTCACGCAGTTGCATCAAGCCACTACGGCTGCACTCCGGCGCGTTCGGCATCGTTGCCAGAGCCTTGAAATCGGGTTGAGATTCAGCAGGTATGTCATAGACTGCGCTCGAATAGCCAAGATCGACACCAATGACTGTTTCTTCGGGAACCGGTCTACCTGCCGATTTCAGGAAGTTCAATGTGGGCACTCCGCGGCCCGATGCGTCCACCACCACGTGTGCCGGCGCTACTTCCAGCTCTCCTTCCCTGGTCATGAAAGACACCGAAGCGACAGAGTCTCCGTCGGGCGTAGCGGCTATGTCAACGACACGGCATCCGCTGCGAAAAACCACATTCTTCCGCTCCTGCACACATTGACGCACCGTGAGTTCAAGCAACGGACGCGTCATCATGAAGAAGGCCATGCCAAGATCCCGCCGCGGAAGGGCCTCCTGTCCCGGAACCTCAAATCGCAGATGAAGTCCACAATCCGCAGCGTGGGCTCCCGCTTGCGCAATAGTGGACGCAAAGTCCGGAAATAGATCGCACAGCGCACTCAGCCCGCCAGAGAGCAGAACGTGCGGATGTCTGCCTTGCGGTACGCCAGGGCGCGGCGTCGCCCGAAACGGCAGTTCGTCCCGCTCCAGCACGACGACCTGCTCGAAATGATCCGCGAGCGCCTGCGCTGCAGCCAGTCCACTTATTCCCGCGCCGATGACAACGGCGCGTTTCGCCGGAGATATACGCAGCATCAAGGCTCCTCAATTTGCAAAGGTGATGTTCCAGTTCGCCGAACCAACGTCGCACAACGAATGCAAATCGTGCCTGAGCCGCTCCGGTGAATCCGCCTACGTAAGCAGAACACCTCTGATCACCACTTTATTCGGCGGCGGAGAAGACTATCGGTGTGGTCTACACAGCGTTGGTCAGATTTCACAACTGGCCTTCGGCGGTTGTCGGAATTACAATGATTAGTTATGCTTTCGATATCTATCAATGAACCGAGCTATAGCGAAGCAGCAGCAACGCTCTGTGTACCGGTCGGCTCAGCCGCCACGGGGACGTCTAATCCAACGGCACCATAGCAACGGCACGTCCTGCGGCGCGTTTTACAAGTGCCGCGTGGTGTGACGGGCGGCCCAACCATTTCGCTAGTCCGCGAGGACTGCGGTACCCGAGCACAAGCAGATCCACGTGGAGCAAGCCTGCGTACCTGGCCATGCTATCGACCACGTTACCCGTTGCGATATGTCCGTGTGCAACGATTCCTCTCTCTCCTAGATGCTCCAGCGCTTCTTCTAAAGCCAGCCTTGCCTCGCCTTCTATCTCCAGACGCGCCATGGCTGATATGCATCCAACACTGTCGCCGATACCCAGGTCGATCTCCGCGACCGACAGTACATGAACAGTGGCGGTCAACGCGGCCCCCAAACGGATCACGCGCAGTAACGCCGATGCGGATTCAGGAGATCGGTCGTAGTAGAGCAATAGGTTGTAGTGGTCAGACATAGGGGCTCTCGAATCGCCCGACGAAGGAAGTTTCGTTGGATCTTCAACCTCCATAACACCCTACTGGACGCAGTATTCCCGGCGACTATCGACGATTTTTGTAATCACATAGCACCGCGACTCTCGCTAATCCTTCAACGCGACCTACCCCATTAACCGATTCAGTCATTCACCACATAACGATATGCTTCGATTCACTACGAACACTCACTTTCTGCCCCAAAATGGCGAAAGTCGAACCACGCTTGAAAAGACTAAATGTTCAATCCTGACAGTGACAATCCTCTGGGCATCTGTGGAGCTCCCGTTTGAATTGCTTGCCGCCCTCCACCACGAAACTGTGACAATCATGGCCAACGCATCCGCTTTCGGTCACTAGCGAGGATATCGGTCGGCCAGCATCATGTACAACTCCTCATAGGCACGCAACAATCCTCCCCGACATCGTCAACGTCTATCGACCTTGTATAACCACATCGGACGAGTGGCAGACACCTGTACTTGTATCAGGTGTCGTGCCGGTTTGCCGCGTAGCCGCGTCTATCACAACGATCCACAAAGAGAATTGTGACCCACCCGCATAGCTTGCTAGTTGCCGCGGGCGGCGTCGAAGCGTGCCCGAGAAATACGCTCACGGTTGCATTGTTTTGCAGTAGCAAGGTACTTGGCGAGGAACTATGTAGATGAGCGCTGCAAACGACTTACCCCAGTTGCTACCCGACTTGCTGCCGAGGCTCTGGGCATTTTCATTGCGCTTATGCGGCAATCAGCATGACGCCGAGGACCTGCTGCAACGCGCTTGCCTTCGGGCGTTGGAACGCCCGAATCAGCTTCGCCCAGAAACCACACCAATGAGCTGGATGTTTTCCATCACTCACTCTATATGGATCAATGAGCTGCGGGCGCGCAAGGTGCGTAGTCACGCTCGCGTCGAATGGGATGACGCACTTCTCGACACAGTCGCAGACCCGCTCGCACCCACGCCGGAGCAAAGCATGATGAACGGGCAAATCATTGAAGCAGTCGAGCGGCTGCCCGAGGCACAACGCACCGTCATGCTTTTGATAGCCGTCGCGGGTCTTAGTTATGGCGAGGCAGCCGAGGTATTGGGTGTACCTATAGGAACGATCATGAGCCGGTTATCACGCGCAAGGCAGACGATTGGTGCGCGCTTTAGCGAGCAAGACTATTCCTCGCGCAAGCCTTCGAACGGAAGTTAGGAACCAACACCCGAGACGAACGATAATTCGATGGCCGACCGGTCCACGATAGATGCCGGCGACACCTGGAATGGATGCGGATGATCGAGTGTTCTATAGAAGGTCGGAAGGTCGGCGACCTGATCGTGTTAGTCGAGGCCGTCGATGGCATTCTGCAGTTACAGGCGCAAGCCGATAACGAATATTTCATCAACTGGTGCGAGCGCTCGTTGACTCCCACCGAAGCAGAGGCGACAGCCTCGTCGATCCTGGCCGCATACCGTTGGCAATACATCGTGTCGGGTATGGCGGAGCCCCGTTTTTCGAACTTGCTGAGGGGCTTGGTAAGCGACCAACAGTGGAAGCGCATCAACCATGCGCTCTCTTCGGTGATGCAGGGCAACAGCCAGCTCGAATTGCGGCACCGCAAGGCGCTCCGGCATACATGAAATTTGCTGTCAAGAATCAATGGAATACGCGCCGCGATCCCAGTGTTCTCGCAGAGAGAAGCGGGTGCTGTTTGCAGTTCGACGGACTCGGACGTTTGATAACGGAAACCCGTAGCTCCGGCACTGACGCCTGCGAATTTGTCCATGCTGCTGATTGCAGAGCAACCTATTCAAGGAAAAAAATGAAAGTTCTTCTTGCCTCAATTCCTGCTTCTGGGCATGTCAATCCATTGCTGGTGCTCGCGAGGATGTTGCGAAATGCGGGACACGAAACCGCGATTTACACGGGCTCGGTGTTTCGTAAAAAAGTGCGGGCGGCGGGGATCGGGTTCTATTCGCTCCCTGCGGACGTCGATTTCGATCTCACCAATGTCGAGGCAGCCTTTCCAGAATTGCTGCAATACGCACCTGGTCCGCAGCAAGCGCTTTACGCCATGCAACATGTATTTACCAACCCCATACCTTCACAATTCCGTGGGCTCGAGGCTATCCTGAACAAGTTTCCGGCTGACCTCATAGTGCACGAGACCGCTTTCTTCGGAGTGCTTCCGTTGTTGCTCGGAGCGCGCGCTTCGCGTCCCGCCAGCGCCTGTCTGAGTATCTCTACCATTCCACTGCCTCGCGAAGACGGCGCGCCGTCTGGTCCAGGCTTGCCGCCGGCCACTGATCCAGCCCAACGCGAGCAGTACCGGTCAACCGCCGACCACATCACCCAAATACTGACGGACCCGGTGCGCGAACATACCAACCGGATTCTCAACAAGCTCGGTGCGCAAAGGCTCCCAGGTCCGGTTTTGGAGTCTTCCGCCCTCCTCTCCGACCTGATCCTTCAGCCGTGTGGTCCCAGTTTCGAATTCCCGCATCGCGAACCATCTGGTAAGAAGCTGCACTTCATTGGCCCACTTTTTCCGGAAGGTTCTGGCGAAGTACCTCCGCAGGTAAAAGAAGCACACGAAGCAGGACGCAGCATCGTCCTGGTCAGTCAGTGCACTGTCGCCAACCACGATCTTCGGCAGCTAGTCGCGCCTGTCATAGAGGCATTCGGCGACCACGCAGGCAAGCTGATTCTGATTACCACAGGAGGCAAGCCAATTGACAGCATACCGTGCCCGCTAGGCCCGAATTCGGTAGCCGCGCCATTTATGAATTTTTCAAAGGTTTTTCCCTACGTCGACGCGCTGGTGGCGTTGGGCGGTTATGGAACCGTGACACAGGCACTCAGTTGCGGTGTTCCCATGGTGCTGGCGGGCTGCAATCAGGACAAGCCGGAGATTGCAGCACGCGTCGCATGGACCGGCAGTGGCGTCCGACTTGACACCGACACGCCAAGCGTTGCCCAGTTGCGCGAATCGGTTGGGGAAGTCTTGTCGGATCCCCGGTACCGCGCTAGCGCGGAGAAGCTTGCGCTTGAATTCGCGGCGTTCGACGCGGCGCGTGACGTGCCGCGTCTCTGCGAAACACTGGTCGCCGACTATTCCACGCGCACGTCAGCCGGGACTGGGGCAAGCAGCCTTGCGTAGCTGTGCGGCAAACCGCGTGTCGCGAGCACGCGCGAGGGGCGGCCCGCGTTGCATGTGTTGCACGCCGGGCCGTCACTCAGCCGCGGGTTTCAGCAACAACGCCACAAAACTGTCAGCCACTGCGTGTAGCCGATCCCGCTCGTGGTAGACCCGTTCGATCACCGCGAGTCCACGCGTAAATGCGACGATCACCTGTGCAGCCTGGAGCGGAGACGTGCCTGTATCTGCGGGCCCACCGTGTCGCTCTCTGCCGCCGTCTTGGTCGTCAGGCATCCGCGCGCGGGAAAGCCGGACGTCATGTTCGCAATCGCGACGTCGAAGAACCGCCGCAGCGCGAGATCGGCTGACGGTGCAGCCAAAGCCGTCTGCGCTTCCTGGAGAAAGCATTTCGCGTACCGATCGAACGCGAGGTGGAAGAGTTGTTCCTTGCCTCCGTATGCGTGGTACAGGGAACCACGCTGGACGCTGGCCGCATCGGCAAGATCGGCCATTGACGTCGCCTGCCAGCCCTTTTGCCAGAACACGTCCAGAACCTTATCCAATACCGTTTCTTCGTCAAACTGTCGGACCATTGCCATGAATGGGTGCTCCTCTGGAAATCCGCAAAGAATATTTGACACATACGTCAACCTTGACAATACTGTCATTGTACTCGCTGAGAATACATTTTTCCGGATGAAATCGCCCGAACGTCTGGGCGATCTGGGTGCGATCGCGCACGACGCTTACTGTTCGTTGGCGTTCGGTCCAAGGCAACCCGGATTGAAGTAGTGCTGTACACCTGTGAGAGAACTCTACGCGCCGTTGCGCATCACGAGGAACACATGATCGACCTACATTACTGGACGACGCCGAACGGGCACAAGATCACGATCGCGCTCGAGGAACTGGGCGTGGAATATCGGATCTTGCCCGTTAACATCTCGGCTGGAGAGCAGTTCCGCCCCGAATTCTTGCGCATCAGTCCGAACAACCGAATTCCAGCGATCGTTGATCACGATCCACGCATGGGCGGCGATCCACTGTCGGTATTTGAGTCTGGCGCCATCCTCGAATATCTGGCCGACAAGACCGGCCGACTGCTCCCTTCTGAGACTCGGGCGCGCTTCGAGACGCTGCAGTGGCTTTATTGGCAGATGGGCGGGCTCGGGCCGATGGCGGGGCAGAACCATCACTTCACGCACTATGCACCGGAACGCATCGCTTACGCGACGGAGCGGTATCAGAAGGAGACTGGCCGGCTGTACCGCGTACTTGACGAGCGGCTCCGAGATCGGGAGTACATCGCGGACGCGTTCTCGATTGCCGACATCGCGTGCTATCCGTGGATCCGGCTGTATGCGCGTCAAGGACAGGATCTCGCGGATTTCCCGCAGGTACACCGCTGGTTCGACTCGCTGTCCACACGACCCGCTGTCGTTAGCGCGTACAAGATCGCGGAGACGATCAATACGGCGCCGACCGTGACGGAGAGCGCTCGCGAACATCTGTTCGGGCAGCAAGCGAGAACGCCGCGTCGCGCGGGAGGATACGCATGATGGAACGAAGTCTGGTGCTGTTCGAGTTGGCCGGCGCGGATCAGTCAGTGCGCTTTAGCCCGCACTGCTGGAAGACCAGGATGGCGCTCGCCCACAAAGGACTGACGGCACAGAGCGTGCCGTGGCGATTCACGGATAAGGCAGAGATTGCATTCTCGGAGCAAACATGTGTGCCCGTGCTGGTCGACAACGGCGTTGCTGTCAGTGATTCCTGGCGCATTGCGCAGCACCTGGAGACGCACTTTTCGCAGACGCCTCCGCTGGCACGTGAAAACGGCGGCCTGGCAGCCTGCGCGTTCGTCAACCACTGGGCTGATGTGACACTGCTGCCGGCGCTGGCCCGCGTGATCATTCCCGACGTCTATCATGTACTGCATCCGAAGGATCGCCAGTATTTCCGGGCGTCCCGCGAAGCACGTCTTGGGATGGCGATCGAACAACTGCCGGCGCACAGACAAGACTACCTGAACGAGCTAAAGCGCGTGCTCGCACCGTTGCGCGGCACGCTAAGGGGGCAGCCGTTCCTTGCCGGCCATGCGCCGAGCTATGCCGACTATTGCGTATTTGGCATGTTCATGTGGAGTCACTGCGTGAGCGACATCGCCATCGTGGAGCCGGACGATCCGATCCACGCGTGGCGCGAGCGATTGCTCGACCTGTTCGACGGCTTCGCGCGAAAGGCGCCCGTCCACCACTTAACGTCTGGCGGGAATACGCATGACCAGCCACGCGTCTGACGATTTCCCGATCCGGACCTTCAACAAGACAAGGCCCCCTACTTAGACATCGACGGGCAACGGCCATGTCAACAATGGAGCGCTCTCGACACCTGTGAGAGCTGAGCCGTCCCGCATTCTGTAACAGGAAATTCAATTAATTAGGAGGCCTTTAGTGTCTGGCTATGACTTTGATCTCTTTACCATCGGTGCCGGTTCTGGAGGAATTCGAGCAAGTCGCCGAGCGGCCGCTTTTGGGGCGCGTGTTGCGGTAGCGGAACAACGTTTTCTGGGCGGCACCTGCGTAAATATCGGATGTATTCCGAAGAAACTGCTTTCTTACGCAGCGCATTTCAAAAAAGATCTGGAAGACTCACGCAGCTACGGCTGGTCGGTTGAGCAGCCTGTGTTCGACTGGCGTACCTTGCTGGACGCGAAGAATCGGGAGATTGAACGTTTAAACGGCGTTTACCGCAACTTGCTCAATCAGTCCGGCGTCGAGTTGATCTGGGGCAAAGCAACGGTTACCGGGTCGCACACCGTTGAAGTGGAGGGCCGCACATTCACGTCGAAGTATATTCTGGTCGCGACGGGAAGCCGTCCGACTGTGCCGGACATTGAAGGTGGAGAATATTGCATTACCTCTGACGATGCGTTCTATCTCGACACACTACCCCGGCGCGTCGTCATCGTCGGAGGCGGCTATATTGCGGTTGAGTTTGCATCCATTTTCAACGGCCTGGGTGTCGACACGACGTTGGTGTACCGCGGCGATCGCCTGCTCAAGAATTTCGACGCAGACCTCGGTCATTTCCTCGCGGAGCAGATGAGAAAGCAAGGCGTCCGCATCCGGTTCAACACAGAAGTCCGCAAGATCGAGCGTGACGGTACGACATTGAGTTGCGTAACCGGCGACGACGAAAGGCTGTCCTGTGACACAGTCCTCCATGCAACCGGCCGGGTGCCGAACACTGCGCATTTAGGTTTGGAGTCGGTTGGCGTAACGCTTGCGCCGAACGCGGCGATCGTCGTTGACGATGCCTTCCAAACTGCTCAGCCATCGATATACGCGGTCGGAGACGTCATTCATCGAATGCAACTGACACCTGTTGCGCTAGCCGAAGGCATGTTGGTCGCAGATCGCCTTTTCAATGGTGGCACTGAACACATGGATTACAGCGGTGTTCCAACTGCGATCTTTAGTCACCCGAATGTCGCGACCGTTGGGCTGGGCGAGGAACAGGCGATCGAAAGTGGCTACAAGATCGACCTGTACCGTAGCATTTTCACCCCTCTCAAGCATACCGTTTCGTCGTCTGGCGACAAGGTGTTACTTAAGCTGATCGTTGACCGCGAAAGCGATCGCGTCCTCGGTGTTCATATGGTAGGTGACGACGCCGGTGAGATCCTTCAGGGGTTCGCCGTAGCGATCAGGTGCAACGCAACAAAGGCGCAGCTTGACGCTACCGTAGGTATCCATCCCACCATCGCCGAAGAATTTGTCACGATGCGTGCCAAGGTTGGTGCTTGAATTGTTTTCGGATTGCGCCAGCCCGACAGGCATCGGGACGAGAGCGCTTACAGCACTGTTTCTTCATCTTAGGAGTATGACATGCCGACTTATATCATTTCAGCAGCTAGCGACTTCTTTTCCGAGCGCACCAAGCAATCTATCGCCGAAGAAATCACCCGGGATTATGCCGAGATTACGGGCGGACCGACCTTCCTGGCGCAAGTGATTTTAACACGATACCCAAAGGAAGCCACTTCGTAGGTGGCAAGCTGCTCAATGCCGATCACATCTTCGTGCACGGATATACGCGCGAGGGGAAAACGCCCGATCAGAAGGCCAAGATGCTCGAGAGCATCGTCGACACCATCGCGAAGGCCGCCTCAGTGGCGAAGCGGTCCGTTTGGGCGTATCTCAGCGAGCTGCCACACACACAGCTGGTTGAGTACGGGCACGTCGCGCCCAAACCTGGGCAAGACGGGCAATGGCTGGATACGTTGCCAGTTGAAGATGCTGCGTTTATCCGAAGCGTCTGAGACTTTACCGTAGCTGAAATTGAGAGAACCTCACATGTTTTCTTTCCGCCTCCTCGTTACCGCCGCCGCAGTCCTGCTCGCGATCGCACCAGCCTTCGGCGAAGCAGCGCCCTCACGGGTCCGCGGCACCATCACCGCTATCCATGACGGCAGCATCACAGTCAAGGAGAAGGACGGCCGCACCTTCACGCTAAAGACCGGACAGTACACGACGTATGCCGACGTCATTCCATCCAGCCTCGACGAGATCAAGGTCAACGACTTCGTCGGCTCCGCTGTCAAAGGGCCGCCGAGCTCAATGGTCGCGGTTGAGCTCGCTATCATCCCCGACAGCATGCGCGCCGGTCGAATTGGTTATTACGGATGGAATCCGCTGCCCGACCCAACCGCGATGCAAACGACCGGCACTAACGCGACCGCCATGACAAACGGCCGCGTGTCGAACGTCTCGTCGGAAGCGCCTAAGCTCACCGACACTAACATGACCAACGGCATCGTCTCCGCCGAGAAGCGCAGCACGGCTGGTCGCACGCTCACGGTCACTTATGACGGCGGTAGTAAAAGCTTTCATATCACCGTGCCGCCCAACGCACCGATCGTGCGCTACGTGCTGGCCGACCGGTCGGCGGCCTTCATAGGGTCAACGGTCTTCATCAAAACCAACCCAGGCGATCAGGCGGGGCTTGTCACCATAGGCAACGGCGTCACGCCCCCAATGTAACGGTGGCGTCTCCGCACCCCGTCCATCAAAACCCACTCAAAAGACCGGCTATAAGCCGGGTACCTGGATGTGGGTGCTGAGGTCTGTATTTGGCGGTGAAGTTGGTCGTGCGATAGCACGGGCTGCTATCCGAAAACAGTTCGAGGCGGCGAGTTATTCCATACCTGCTCGGGGATGAGCGTTGCTGCGCTTTGCCACAACTTCGCGCTTCTCGCATGGGGTGGTGAGGCTTGTTCAATGTTTTGGGAATAATTCGACTCCCCGGCTGTTTTCCGTGTACGGGCTTGGACGGTAGCGCGCTTCGATGGCGCATTTTCGCGTTTTCCGAAAAGGCAAGCCTCACTGCTACAAGGTTCACAACCCTGCTTCCAGGACCCATCATGAAGATTTCCAGAGATGAGACGCTACCCTCCATCGAGGCCGACGTCGTCGCGGCCGCGGCATCGCTCGCGCCCGCCTTGCGTTCGCGCGCCGCGGAAACCGACAAGCTTGCGAAACTTCCCGACGCCACGATCAGCGATCTCGAGAGTGCCCGTCTTTTCGACATGATGGTGCCAAAGATTTACGGCCGCCTGCAATGCTCGATCAGGACAATGATGGACGCCGTGGTGCAACTTGGGCAGGGGGACGGGTCGGTCGCGTGGGTGGTCGCCTTGCGCGCAGCTGTCACGTGGATGCCGATGACCTCCTATCCGAAGCATGTCTCGTGTTCCCAGCCTTGGGCATGGCAAAGGCCATGTTCGAAATGTTTGCCATAGGAACCGCGAAACGGGGCATCGCGTTCACGCGGTACGAAAGGCAGGACGAAGCAGGCCTCACGCACGTTCAAATCGCGACAGCGTCGGCGAGGATCGACGCTGCGGAAGCCCTGCTCAGGCGTTCTGTCGACTCTCTCGAAACAACCGCCACCGGCGGCGCGCCGATGCCGCTCGAACAACGCATACGCATCTGGCGCGATGCGGGATTCGCGAGCCAACTGATTTGGGAAGCCGCGGACCTGATGGCGGGAGCCTCGGGCGGCGCGATCGCCAACATTGGCAACCCGATGAGCCGCTTATGGCGCGATGTACGGGTGGCGGGCCTTCATGGCGCCATTTGTACAAGTACAACCATGGAGGTGTTCGGCAGGGTCTTGCTCGGGAAGACGCCGAACACGCCGCCCGGTTGTCTAACGGACGACAAGTAGCGGAGCCGGGACACGTGCATATCTGCATGAATCAGGCGTCGAAGGGTCAAGATCTGACTCAAATTTGCCGTTCGACGGACAGCACACGCTGACAAGCGTGGCTGCTCCCGCGGTGGTACCATTTTTCAGGAGCATGTCATGCGCTATAAGATGTCGATTAACGGCAAGCTGGTTGAGGGTGTCAGTACCGTCGGCGTTGAAGATCCAGCGACCGGTGCGGTGTTCGAACAGTGTCCTATCGCCGACGAGGTGCAGCTCGATCGGGCTGTTTCCGCAGCAAAGGCGGCTTTCCCCGCATGGGCCAAACGCACGTATGCCGATCGCGGTGTGAGCCTCGACGAACTAGCGGATGCGATCGAAGAGAACGCCGGCAAGATGGCTACACTACTCACGCGAGAACAAGGAAAACCGCTCTCGGCTGCCCATGAGGAAATCGATTGGTCAATCGCTTTCCTGCGCTTTAGCGCGACTCAGGATCTACCAGACAAGACCGTGCGCGACAATGAAACGGAGCTTATCGTCGAGACGCGCACGCCGCTCGGCGTTGTCGCGGCTATCACCCCCTGGAACTACCCGGTGCTGATGCTTGTAATGAAGATCGGCCCGGCCCTGTTGAGCGGCAACACGGTAGTCGCAAAACCGGCGCCCAACACTCCCCTTACCACACTGTTCCTCGGCGAGCTCGCGTTGTCTGTCCTTCCCGCGGGAGTACTGAACGTTATCACCATCACAGACGATCTCGGCACGAAATTGACGTGCCATCCGGATGTCGCCAAGGTATCCTTCACCGGTTCCACGCGCACAGGAATTTACGTTCTCCAAAGCGTGTCGAGGACGCTCGCTCAGAGGGTCCAGACGGGCACGATGTGGATCAATAGCCACATGAATTTCAGTTTCGATGTCCCGCTTGGCGGAGCCGAGCAATCGGGCATGGGCGTGCAACTGGAGCAAGAGGGGCTCGAGGAATTCACGCAGTTGAAGGTGATTTCGGCAGTGCGCTAGAGACGGTCATTCCCATGCAGGGGAAAGTCTATTACTTCCCCGCGTCGCCCCTGCGATACTCAATACTGACTTCGTCCAACTGCGCCTTCACCGCGCTGTCGAGGCGGTAATCCGCAGCGGCCAGCGTGTCGGTAAGGTGCTCGAGACGACTCGCGCCCAGGATGGCCGAAGTGATCGCGGGGTTGGCCAGCACCCAGGCAATGGACAAGGTTGGCAACGGTGTGCGTTGCTGCTCCGCGATCTGCTGGACTTTCCCGACCGTTTCAAACTCGCGCTCGTGCCAATACCGAGCGTGATACATCGCACCAAACCCACCGAGCTCTGACGAAAATCGACCCTTCTCAGGCGTATCGCCATGCTTGTATCTGCCACTCAACAGTCCTCCCGCCAGTGGGTTGAAGGGGATGACCGCCATGGCGTCTTCCTGCGCCAATGGGAAAAGTTCACGCTCCACCTCGCGAAACAGCAGGTTGTAGCGCGGCTGGGTGGACACGAAGCGTGTCAGCCTCAACGTGTCCTGCCGTCCGAGGGCCTTCGCCAGACGGTAGGCGAGCCAGTTCGACACACCGATATACCGCGCCTTGCCCGAACGCACAATCGTATCCAGCGCTTCTGCCACTTCGTCTAGCGGCGTGGCGGGGTCGTCCATATGCAGCTGATAGAGGTCGACGTAGTCCGTCTTCAGGCGACGCAATGACGCGTCGATAGCATCGAGTAGGTGCTTTCGCGAGTTGCCCACATCCCAGGCGGCAGGTCCCATGCGACCGCCTCCCTTTGTCCCGAGGATGAAACTCCCTCGCTTGTCGCGGAGCCAGCGACCTGTAATGACTTCTGCGCCACCGACCTCTGCTCCCGGCGGATAGCTGTCTGCGGTATCGATGAAATTCACCCCCGCCTCAGCCGCCTTGTCGAGGATTCGATGGGCTTCAGCTTCATCCGTCTGTTTTCCAAATGTTCCAGTGCCGAGGCACAGGCGAGATACCATCAAACCGGTTTGGCCGAACTGTTTGAATTGCATGTTGGCTCCATCGTCGAGAAAGAGGGCCCAGCCCTATGGCAAGGCCACTGATCGTTCGAAATCACTTCGGTCGATCATAATGTATCGCTTACTACATTATCACATCGGAACGGACCCGGAAAGAAATATAGCGAATGATATAATCGCGTCAGATTGTTGAGGAGGCGTAAGGCTGATGGCACGAACAAGGGTGTTCGAGATTGACCGGGCGATAGAAATTGCGACTGATCTGTTCTGGCGCAACGGGTACGAGCGCACGTCGTTGTCCGACCTGACCACTGCGATGGGGATCACTCCGCCAAGCTTCTACTTTGCGTTCGGCAGTAAGGAAGGGCTCTTCATGAAAGTCCTTGAACATTACATGCGCACCCGTCTTAGTTACGCCGAAGATGCGTTGAACCAGCCAACCGCACGGGGCGTAGCGGAACAGATGTTGCTCCGGCTTGCGGATCTTTATACGGACCCCAAGTGTCCGCCTGGATGCCTTGCAGTGAACTGCTCCTTTCCGTGTAGCGGCGAGGCGACACCTTTGCGCGATGAGCTTGCCGGCCTTCGCAGTGCGCGCCGAGGAAGGCTGCGTGACCGCCTCAAGCGCGCCCAGGCGGCAGGCGACCTGCCGGCTGACTGCGATCCGAACGCACTGACGCAATTCATACTTGTCGTCGGATGGGGAATGGCTCTAGCGGCGCAATCGGGAGCAACGCGCAACGACCTCCGTCGCACCGTGGCGACAGCCCTCAAAGCCTGGCCGAGTTGACCTCGACCTTGCCTTGAGTGCATCTGACTGCATGACTGCTCTCACCTCGTGCAAGGCGCACAGCGCCGTCTCAGGATCCGCTTGCCGGTAGTGGGATCGTGGAACAGAAGACGTTGCCGGAATCGTATAGCCGCTTGGCCCTGATCAGGCGTTCGGCATTCGGCCCGTAGCTTTGCGCCACGCGATTCGGCTCGCCGTCGCCGAGAACGTTTGGGTATCCACCGGGAAATGCCATCGCATCCAGTGCCTCGCGGGTGCTTTTCGCCCACTGCTCATGTCGTTGCCGCGCCGCCTCGTCGCAGCCATCGGCGCAGACAGCGATGATCTCTACAAGCACGTGCTCGCGGCGAAGACCGAAGGCGGTGGCCTCGGCCGGTACCCGGGCAGCGGCACCTTTAAAGTCGTGCGTGACGATCGCGCATCCAGGCGATACAGCCGCCTCGACGGCCTGGCGGAAGACATCGATGCTGCCGCTGCCTAGCGCGGGCAGCCAGCACGTCTGCATGAATACGTGCTGCCCATTCACGATATGCGCGTCGAACGCAGTCAGCGAAGCGCCATAGGTCGTGGTCCCCAACGTGTCGACAAGCAGCGTTCCAAGTTCGCGGAACGGCGCTAGCCGCCGTTCGCCCTGTTCCGGCCGCCCGCACCAGGTCGGCACGACGAAGACCTCGTGAGCACCGTCGGGGCCCGCGATAAAGCCTGTCTGGACCGTCAGTTCTTCGGGTAACGCCATGTTGGCACAGCGCCCGAGCACATCCCGGGCCTCGGACAAAGGATAGATAAGCATGCCTGACCATACACTCGCCAGTTCGTGCAGACGATGACGCATCGCAGTCACGACGCCAAAGTTTCCCCCGCCGCCACGCAACGCCCAAAAGAGTTCCGCCTCATGCCCGGCGTCCGCAAGCACGATACGTCCATCTGCGAGAACCACCTGGGCGGACAGCAGATTGTCTAGCGCGAGTCCGAAGCGGCCGATCAGCGGTCCGTAGCCACCACCCAGAGTGAGTCCGGCCATGCCGACGGCTCGCGTCGAGCCGGTCACGGCAGCCAGTCCGAGCGGATCTATCGTAGCGAGCAGATCTGCCGCGCGCGCGCCTCCGGAAACCAGCGCGGATTGCCCGTCGGCGCTGATCGCTATGCCGTTCATGCGGCTCAGGTCGATGACGATTCCATCGCAGAGCGCGCGTCCCATCCAGTCGTGTCCTCCACCTCTCACGGACAATGGAAGATCACAGTCGTGTGCGGCCCGAATCGCGGATTGAACGTCTTCGGGCGTCAGGCAATGTACGACGGCGCGTGGAATACGACCGACCGGCTTTGGCCAGATTGCCGTCGCGCTGTTGTAACCGGCATCGCCAGGCATCGACACGTGACTGGCAAACCGATCTCCGAACGAGCCGCGGAGAGCCTTGCTGATCAACTCACTCATTTTCCTGCTCCTGTGTGGATTTGTGGCGCGAACGCGTTGGTACGGCGCTTCGCGCAACGGACGTTACTGCCGGGTGCAGGATGAGGTCGTGAAGATTTCTGCGGTTTGAGCAATTCGATCAAGTGCTGCTCGCCAGATGCGACAGTGAGACACCGTGAACGCGCCGAACCCAACGCGACAGGTGACTCTGATCGGCAAAACCCGTGCAGGCGGCAATGTCGGCAAAGCCGGATTGTCCGCCGCGAACCAGTTCGATGGCACGTTGCAGCCGCAAATGAACAACGTAACGGTGTGGCGTGACGCCGACCGATCGGGTGAACACGCGGGTGAAGTGAAACGGGCTGCGCCCCGCTATGGCGGCCAGCGCCTCGACCGCAATCTGCTCATTGAGGTGCGCAAGTACATATTCCTTAAGCCGCTTGAGCACGATCTTACTTAGCAGGCCCCGCGCATGGCGCTCTTGAGCGGATGTGTGACGGGCAACAAGACCTTCCATGAAACAACTGGCCAGATCGTTCCAGAACAGCGCTCCGCTCGGGTAGTTGTTCGCGCTCTCCATCGCCAGGCCGTTTGCAATACCGAGGAGCGCGCGGTCGAAGGCTGAAAACCGTTCGATCAATCGCACCTCGAGCGCCAGATCTTCTGCCGCCGCAAGTGCAAGCTGGCCTGGATCGACCGCAATAAGCACGATATCCGTGCTCTGCTCGGTATCCGCTGCACAATCCATCCCGGCGGGACAGACGGCCAATGATCCTGCCAGAGGTTCATGCCACATCGATCGTCCCGCCATGCGGCATTCAATAGGCAATTGGGACAACTGAAAGCAGATCAGGTGCTGGCGCGGTGTCGCGCTAAAGTGCGCCCCCTCTTCGAACCGCATGCTGAGTACCGACACACCGCCTTCTCCCGGCGCGCTGCCGGCCGCCAACACCGTCGGCAAGTTGCCATCCTGTTGGGCCAGGTAAACGTCGCCGTTTTCTATCATCAAGTCTGGGCCGTCATTCAATTCGTCTGCGCCACCTCGGTTGGATGCGACAGCGGCGACACGTGGCTCGACTTGAAACAGATGCAATTCGTGTCTGAGCCGCTCCGGTAAATCCGCCAACGCAACCAGAACACCTCTGAGCGCTGCTCTATTCCACACCAAAGAAAGCTACGGCTATCGCTATGGTCCACATCGGGCGATACGGCAGCTTAGGCTCGCGTTTGCCGGGCGCGACCGGGCAATGAGGGAGTGCCCTGCGTTCCAGCGAAGGAATAAAGTCGCGATCCAGCGTGTTTAAGGTCTAAAGAGGTATCTCAACCAATCAAAGGAACGGTATGAATGGTGCAGAAAGTCTCGTCCGCTCGCTCGTGGCGAGCGGTGTCAATGTGTGTTTTGGCAATCCGGGGACCTCCGAGATGCAATTCATCGCATCGCTGGAGCAAGTTCCAGGCATGCGTCCAGTGCTGGCGCTTGAGGAAGGTGTCGCGACCGGCGCTGCCGATGGCTATGCACGCATGACAGGAAAACCGGCGAGCACGCTGCTGCATCTCGGCCCGGGACTGGCGAACGGACTTGCTAATCTGCATAACGCGCGGCGCGCGGCTAGCCCTGTCGTTAACATTGTCGGGGATCATCCCGCGTCGCATTCATTGTTCGACAGTCCGATCACGTCTGACATTGCTGGATTCGCGCGTCCCGTTTCCAACTGGGTACGTGCATCGAGAAGCTCGCTCGATGTCGGGGACGATGTTGCCCAGGCGGTGCAGGCCGCGCGCAAGGCGCCGGGTCAGATCTCGACCCTGATCGTACCGGCAGACACCGCGTGGGATACCGCCGATGGGGTGGCAGCCGCGCTTCCGGTCGCAAAGCCGGATATCGTGGCAGGCGACGTAATCGAGCGCGTCGCGGCGCTGTTGCAAAAGGCAACGAAGGCCGCGCTGCTGCTGCGCGGCGAGGCATTGCAGGACATCGGCTTGCGGGCTGCGGGCAGGATTGCGCGGCAAACGGGCGCGCGCCTGCTCTGCGACACATTTGCTCCGCGCCTTCAGCGCGGTGCCGGTCGTGTTGAAGTGGAGCGGTTGCCGTATTTCGGCGAAGAGATGGTCGAGTTCCTGCGCGGAGTCGATCTGTTGATTCTCGTGTGCACGCGGCCCCCCGTGAGTTTCTTTGCCAATCCGGGCAAACCGAGCTGGCCGACACCACCATCCTGCCGGATAACCACGCTAGCGCAATCGCACGAAGATGGCGCAATCGCGCTTGGTGAACTCGCCGATTCGCTCGGCGCGCGTGTGCCGGCAGCAGTGATGACGCCGCGGCCGCGCACAACCTTTGATGCCGCCGCTGTGCTGTCGGCTGAAAACCTGATGCGCGTGGTTGCAGCGGAGTTGCCCGAGGCGGCGATCATTGCCGACGAATCCGTCTCGGCCGGATTTTCGTGCTATGGACTAACATCCAACGCCGCTCCTCACGACTATCTCAACCTTACCGGTGGCGCGATCGGCAGCATGATGGCTGTATCGACCGGCGCGGCGGTGGCCTGCCCGGATCGCAAGATTGTCACGCTGCAAGGCGACGGCAGCGCGATGTACATACTTCAGTCGCTTTGGACACAGGCACGGGAACGGCTTGATGTCGTCACGGTGATCTTTGCCAACCGGAGCTACAAGATTCTCAGCAACGAACTCAAACGCGTCGGCGCCTGCCTCGAAGCTGGCCGGGCGGCGTCCATGATCGACTTGAGCGACCCAACGCTTGACTGGGTGAAACTGGCTGGGGGCATGGGCGTGGAGGCCGTGCGTTGCGTATCGCTTCGGGCGTTCGAAGCAGCGTTCGTATCGGCCATGTCCACACCCGGACCGCGACTGATCGAAGCCGTTATCTGACCCAGCTCGATCATGAACCGGCGTTCCGCTTTGCGCTTGCTGGGAACAGCCCCTGCAGCAGCGGCCCTGGCGTTGGGCAGCCCCGGAGGCGGGGATGCAAAATCCGCCGCGACGGGTCAGCTCAATATCTATAGTTAGCCTGACTAACTTTCCGCGGCCGACCTGCACGGATGCGGTCGCTTCCGTCGGCGGTCATACCCTCGACATGGATGCACTGGGGATCGACTTGATGGTCATCGGTGCCCAAAAAGCGCTCGCCGGGCCGCCTCGCGTTTCTGTCGTGGTGGTGAGCGAAAGGGCCTGGGCACATATCGAGGCAACGCCTGATGCCGCGACGGCGAGCCGCGCTGGCCTGCGGGCGATGGGCATCGAGCCGTGGATCGCCGACGATTGGGCAGCCTCGGCGCTGATCACATCCGCGCCTGTTCCGCCAGGCATCGACGGCAACGCGTTGCTCGAACGTGCGGCACGGTTCGACGTCCCACCTGGGCGCGGCTTCGGCGATCTCGACGGCCGTATCGTGCGGATCGCTCATACCGGCGTCAATGCGGCGTTCCACGCCGTGCTCGCTGCGCTCGTCGCCTATGGCTCTGCAGCACGAAGCCTTGGTGCGCTCGCCGATCCCGGCGCGGCCGCGGAGGCAGTCGCCGCGGTCTACGGTTCTGTCGCAGCAGGGCAAGCTCGAAGACCGACCGCAATGGAATAGATGCGCCGCCGAGGTGTCGGGTCAGTCCTAAGGCCATATTCGACGCGTGGCCCGCAATGGCAACAAAAAAACTGCCTGCCGAACCGGCCGGATGCTTCCGCGGCTAAAGCGGCGTCAACTCGGCCAGGCCTTGAGAGCTGTCGCCACAGTGCGGTGAAGCTCATCGCGCGTAGCGCCGGACTGTGCAGCGAGAGCCATTCCCGAATCGAAGAGAAGAATGAATTCCGCCAGTTGGTCCGGATCGCAGTCAGCGGGCAGGTCGCCAGCGGACTGGGCTTTCTCGAGACGGTCACGTAGTCTTCCCCGCCGCCCTTCACGAACCCCCGCAAATGCACGCTGCAAAGCCGCCGTACTGGCGTTGGCGGGAAGTGAGCAGTTCACCGCAAGGCAGCCAGGCGGATACCTGGGGTCCGCATAAAGATCGGCGAGGCGGAGCAACATCTGTTTCGCTACATCCGGCGCGGTCGGCTGGTTCAACGCTTCTTCGGCGTAGCCAAGACGAGTGCGCAGGTAATGTTCGAGGACTTTCCTGAAGAGCCCCTCCTTGCTGCCGAACGCAAAGTAGAAGCTTGGCGGGGTAATTCCCATCGCCTGGGTCAGGTCGGCCAGCGACGTGCGCTCGTACCCGTTGCGCCAGAACAGATCAGTCGCAATTTCTATCGCCCGGTCAATCTCGAACACCCTTGTTCGTGCCATCAGCCGCATCCCTCTTCGTTGGCGTCGTTCAAATATATCGATAACTATATATCTTTCCAGAGCGGTTTGCCTGTGATAATGTAGCTATCGATACATTACAACCGATCAGGGATCCCGATGATCGATCCCGGCAACTTCGAGCTTTCAGGCGCGCACCTTGAGCGCGCCTCATCGCAACAACCGAGCGACGTAGATCAAACCGAGAAGGTTCAAATGGATAGACGACTATGGGTTCTTTCTCCCGGCATGTTCGCGCCCGGCACTGACAGCTTCGTGGTCGCCGGCTTGCTGCCGGAAATCGGGCGCGGCTTTGACATCGACATCGACGTTGCCGGGCTGATGGCGACCGTTTATGCCTTGACGTATGCCTTGCTTGCGCAGACCACCGCGCTGGTAACGGCCGAACTCGCAACCACCAAGATCCTTGTCTTCAATCGAGGACACATCAAGCCAGCATCCGATGACGCCTCCGGCCAGCGCTTCGAAACAAGCGAAGGCCTAAGCCTGCATTGACACAAGATGTGGCCCGAACCAGCGCTACGAGAAAGCTACGGTGCACCAAACAAGGAACGACCTCAATGACCGGCGCAGATTTACCCTGCATGCTTCCCGCAATGCTACCCAGGCTCTGGGCTTTTTCCTTGCGCCTCTGCGGCGACCGGCACGACGCAGAAGACCTCGTACAGAAGGCGTGCGTACGCGCCCTGGAAAGAGTGCATCAATTGCAGCCAGGTACGACCCCTTTGAGCTGGATGTTCCGCATTGTCCATTCAATCTGGATCAACGAGCTGCGCGCACGGCGAGTGCGAAGCCGTTCCCGCGTTGAGTGGGACGACGATCTCCTTAACCTGGCGGCTGATAGCACCACCGGCACTCCTGAAGAACATGTAATGCATGGCCAAATAATACTAAGCCGAAACAAAGTAACCGGACATGAATCACGCCGCGTAGCGAACTGACGGATGTTGAAACATGGATCGGACCAAGGCCGGAATTTTCTGCAGCGAGCGCAGAACGGCTCGAATACGCTGC
>Ga0302178_10000409_pt1 | contig 39663 bp, 37 predicted proteins | sample I_Palsa_E1_3_FD_198790 | JGI IMG/M metagenome (GOLD analysis project Ga0302178, IMG submission 198790) | Peat permafrost microbial communities from Stordalen Mire near Abisko, Sweden - I_Palsa_E1_3 | ecosystem: Environmental > Terrestrial > Soil > Palsa > Peat permafrost | place: Sweden... | reverse complement strand
ATTAACCAAATGACCCGGTTATGTATGAGTCATGTCGGTAAACGTGCCATCCACCTTTCGGTTGACAGCCGCATCAACAAATTTTCGTGACGCGTCTGCTAGCGCTCGGACTCCCTGCACTGACCGCAAGAACGGCATGCACAAAGGCCCTCAAGGCTGAATGCCGGATAGCTTTGGTCGGCATCTGCGTCGAATAACGCGTGAGCTTGCGACGCGGTTGACGTAAATTTTCGGGAATGTTTATTCCCGCGTTATGAAAAGGCCAATTACAGCCTGCGAATAGCGGCAATGAATAGGCGGTGCATAAAAAATGCTTGCGGATACAACGGTTTAGATAGCGTTTGCTTAAACCTTGAGCATCAGCGGATGCCGTCCCACGGCGCGCGTGGAGGCAGCTCGAGCGAGGCGCCCGGCGCGAGACCCAGCGAAAAGATATCGAGCGCGCCGATGCCTACGCGTACGAGGCGCAGGGTGGGGAAGCCGACGGCCGCCGTCATGCGGCGCACCTGCCGGTTCTTGCCTTCGGTGATGGACAGTTCGATCCAGCTGGTGGGGATCGCCGCACGGAAACGGATGGGCGGATTGCGCGGCCACAGGGTCTCGGGTGGCTCGATCAGTTGGGCGTGACACGGGCGCGTCACATAGTCGCCTAGATCGACACCGCTTGCGAGCCGCGTGAGCGCTGTCTGATCCGGCGCGCCTTCGACCTGCGCCCAGTAACGTTTGACGAGCTTGTGGCGCGGTTCGGCGATGCGCGCCTGCAGCGTGCCGTCGTCGGTGAGCAGCAGCAGCCCTTCGCTATCGGAATCGAGGCGGCCGGCCGGATAAACGCCGGGCACCTTGACCCAATCGGCGAGCGACGCGCGCGTTTCGTGCGGCGAAAACTGGCAGATGGTGCCGAACGGCTTATTGAGAGCAAGGAGGCGCATGCGGAATCCGGCGGGACCGGCCGGGATGGGCGCGTGAGGGGGTGCCGGCTGGCATCCGCTCGACGCCCGGCTGGGCAGGTTCTGTAGCAAATGGCGGGATAATAATGCATAATCCGCCATGCCAAATCTTATGTCTTATATAAGACATAAGACACCGACGTTGTTGCCCGAGGCTGCCAGATGCCGCCGCCGTTGTCTTCGCCTGCCGCAAAACCCGCGTCCGGTTGCCGGCGCTGCGTCTTCAGCGTGGGCTAGAATAACCGTTCGGCCGCTTGCAGGCGTTCGGCATTGCGCGTAGCGAGGCGCGCCCGGTTTCGCAGTCCCCATCTGCTTCAACCAGAAAGCCATCACTGGAGTCCGATCATGCCGTATCAGCACATTAAGGTTCCGACGGGCGGAGACAAGATTACTGTCAACGCAGACTACTCGCTCAATGTTTCTGACCAACCGATCATTCCGTACATCGAAGGCGACGGTACGGGTACCGACATCACGCCGGTCATGCTCAAGGTGGTCGATGCGGCGGTCGAGAAAGCCTACGGAGGCAAGAAAAAGATCCATTGGATGGAAGTCTATGCCGGCGAGAAGGCGACCAAGGTCTATGGCCCGGACGTGTGGCTGCCGGAAGAAACCTTGGCGGTGGTGAAGGAATATGTCGTCTCGATCAAGGGCCCGCTGACAACCCCGGTGGGCGGCGGCATTCGTTCGCTGAACGTGGCGCTGCGCCAGGAGCTCGATCTCTACGTCTGCCTGCGCCCGGTGCAGTACTTCAAGGGTGTGCCCTCGCCGGTGCGCGAGCCGGACAAGACCAACATGGTGATCTTCCGCGAGAACTCGGAAGACATCTACGCCGGTATCGAGTGGGAAGCAGGCACGGAACAGGCGAAAAAGGTCATCAAGTTCCTGCGCGAAGAAATGGGCGTGAAGAAGATCCGCTTCCCGGAGACGTCGGCCATCGGCATCAAGCCGGTGTCGAAGGAAGGCACGGAACGTCTGGTGCGCAAGGCGCTGCAGTACGCGATCGACAACGATCGCCGCTCGCTCACGCTGGTGCACAAGGGCAACATCATGAAGTTCACCGAGGGCGGCTTCCGTGACTGGGGGTATGCGCTGGCGCAGAAGGAATTCGGCGCGCAACTGGTGGACGGCGGCCCGTGGATGAAGTTCAAGAACCCGAAGACGGGTAACGACATCGTCGTCAAGGACGTCATTGCCGACGCGTTCCTGCAGCAGATCCTGCTGCGTCCGGCTGAATACGACGTGATCGCCACGCTGAACCTGAACGGTGACTACATTTCGGACGCGCTGGCCGCCCAGGTGGGCGGTATCGGCATCGCACCGGGTGCGAACCTGTCGGATTCGGTGGCCATGTTTGAAGCCACGCACGGCACGGCGCCGAAGTACGCGGGCAAGGACTATGTGAATCCGGGCTCGGAAATCCTCTCGGCGGAAATGATGCTGCGTCACCTCGGCTGGACCGAAGCGGCGGACATCATCATCAAGTCCATGGAAGCGTCGATTCTGCAAAAGCGCGTCACGTATGACTTCGCGCGTCTGATGGAAGGCGCGACGCAAGTGTCGTGTTCGGGCTTTGGTCAGGTGCTGATCGAGAATATGTGAGCTTGAAGTTCGGCCCTCCCAGGGCCGGTTTAAAAACCCCGGTCGATTGATAGTCGCTGGGGTTTTTGCGTTTTTGGGCTCAGGCGTTGGGCTGGCTGGCGGTGAGGTGCGCCAATGCGGGCGACTCAGGCCGGTGTATCGCTTGCGGCGAATTGTCGCATCGCGGTCCCGTTGTTCTATCTCACAAACGAACTTGGACGGCCGATAACGCTTGCTCTACGTCCCTTGATGCGTCCGGACCGGTGTCTCAATACTCTGTTAAAAAAAGAAAATAGTTCGTTATTCTGAATTTATCGTCTTGAGTCTGATAGGGCGGACTACAGCGTTGTCAGTCGTCTTGAAAAGGCCTCCTGAAAAATGGTCAGGCGTCAGCCCATCTGGTTCGAAGTCACCCCCTCTGATATAAGTTCGCCGCTTTGATAAGTGCGTCGTCGCCAAAGGTGTGCCCGCACCGCGGCGCGCGCGATATGCGAGGAGAGAGCATGACCGACGAGAAGATTCGCGCGAACGTATATGTAGCGACGCCCAGCTACGGCTCGGTTGTCGCAACGGACTATGTCCTTGGACTTCTTGACCTGTACGAGAGCTCTGCGCGTTATGGATTCGGTCTGCAGACGCACTTCAACAGTTTCGACAGCCTCATCACCCGTGCCCGCAACACCATGGTCGCCGAGTTTCTCGCGGACAGCCGTTTCACGCATCTGATGTGGATTGACGGCGACATCGGCTTCAAGGGCGACGACGTGGTGCGGCTTCTGAAGGCGGACCGGCCGGTGGTGGCGGGCGTCTATCCGCTGAAATCGGACGGCTGGCCGCGAGCCGGTCTGTCGGAAGCCCTGGCGGCCGGAACCACCAAGGCCGATTTTCAGGCGCGTTTCGCGACTTATCCCGCGGTGGCGCGCACAGGCAATCTAGAACCCGATGCAGACGGTTTTCTGGATGTCCTCTACGCGCCCACCGGATTCATGCTGATCAAACGAGAGGTGTTTCGCGCTTTGATCCAGCGCTTTCCTGAGCTTCATTGCCGCGCGCGCATGCAAGGCCGCGAGGAAGAGGAGATGGGCGTGGCGGCGTCCCTTCATTACTCGTTCTTCGACACGATGATCGATCCGCAAACACGCGTGTACCTGTCCGAAGACTACGCGTTCTGCCGGCGTATCGAGAGTATCGGCATTACGCCGGCGGTGGATACGCGGTCGAACTTTACGCATCAGGGTGTGGCCGTGTTTCAGGGCGATCTGGCGCGCAGTCTCAAACTACAGCGTGCGGCGCGCCGTCTCGATGCGAAGTAAAAGGCCGCGCATCTGAACCGCGAACTGTTGACACCTCGGCACCGCAAAGGGAGCCGGGGTTGTTCATTTTGGTGTGTCATGCAACGGCCATTGGGAACCGGCGCTCTGCGCTATGATGGTTCGATCGACGACCCGCACACACGCGACACGCGCCAACTGTACCGCCATGATCTTTCTGAGGCGATTCCTCATCGTGCTTTCGCTGGCTTTGTTAGCCATGCAAGGCGCGTTCGCGCACGAGCGCGTCGTGCCTGTGCGTTGAGCCGTTTGCTCTGCGCGCGGTCCAACAGAGGAAACGATCGATGATCCGCAGGGAATTTCTCGTCCGCGCGCTGAGTATGGCCACGGCGTCGCTGTTCGGGCGTCACGCGCTCGCGCAGGAAAGTGGCCATGGGATGCACAACATGTCCCGTATGAGCGGCATGCCTGGCATGTCCGATATGTCTGTCATGCCACGTATGGCGAAAGGTGGCGCACCGGGCGTCGCAACGTTGGCCCCTCCCGATGCACTGCCGTCCGGTGCGCCGCTTGCGGGTTTGCGCACGCTGGTCAATGAGAGCCGTGAGCCGGGCTTGTTTCGTGCCACGCTGGTCGCGCAGCCGATACAACACACGCTCATCCCCGGTCACCCGACGACTTTTTGGTTGTACGGCCAGACCGATGCCGATCCGGACTCCGCGGCACCGCAAGGCCAGATTGTCGGGCCGCTGATCGACGTGCGCGAGGGTGATACGGTCGAAATCCGTTTCGTGAATCGCTTGCCAGAAGCGTCGACGATCCATTGGCACGGCTTGCCGGTGCCGCCCGACCAGGACGGCAATCCATCCGATCCCGTAGCGCCGGGCGCCTCGCGTGTCTACCGCTTCACGCTGCCGCCGGGCAGCGCCGGCACCTACTGGTACCACCCGCATCCGCACATGATGTCGGCGGAGCAGGTGTTTCGCGGACTCGCGGGCCCTATCGTGGTCCGCGCTGCCGCCGATCCGCTCGCCAGTTGGCCCGAGCGCCACCTGTTCTTCTCCGATCTGAAGCTTGCAAGCGACGGCACAATTGCGCCAAACGACATGATGGACTGGATGAACGGCCGCGAAGGACAGTTCGTGCTGGTCAACGGTGCGCGTCGTCCACTCATCGTGATGGCGGCGGACGAACGGTGGCGTGTGTGGAATGCCTGCAATGCGCGCTATTTAAGATTGTCGCTAGGGGACGGGCGCACTTTTGCCCAGGTTGGCACGGACGGTGGCCTGCTGCAGGAGCCACGCGAAGGGCTGACGGAGCTATTGCTGGCGCCCGGCGAGCGAGCTGAGCTGATTGTCCGGGCCGGGGGAGGGGCGCGAGGGGCCGCACAATCGTCGCAATCTGCGCCATCCGGCCAATCCACGCAATCCACGCAATCCGCCCAATCGACGCGCGCGGTCCTGACCGCCGAAGTCTACGACCGCCGCAAGATGGCCATGTCAGACGGCAGTCTGCCGCCAGATCCCGCGCACGCGCTTGCCGACCTGCAATTCGAACCGCACACGCCGGACGCGCCCGGTCCCGCAGCGGCGATTCCCGCAACGCTGCGTGAAATCTCCGCGCTCGGAGCGCCGGCCGGTCAAAAGTCCGCGGTGTTTTCGGAGCGGATGGACATGGCCGCGATGCACAGCGCCGGCGCGTCCCACAACGGCGTGCCCGCCGGCATGGCTTTCCTGATCAACGGCGCGAGCTTCGATCCTCAGCGCATCACGCTGACAAGCCGCCGCGGCGAGGTCGAACGCTGGTCGATTGCAAACCGCACGGATATGGATCACCCATTCCATCTGCACGGCACGCAATTTCAGGTGCTCGAGCGTGAACAGGGCGGTGTCGCGACGCGCGAGCCTTACCTGGCGTGGCGCGACACCGTCAACGTGCAGCCCGGGGAGACGGTACGCATCGCCACGGTTCAGTCACAGGCGGGGGATCGGATGTTCCACTGCCACATCCTCGAGCACGAGGATCTCGGCATGATGGGCACGCTCAGAGTGGTGTAAGGACAGGTATGACGTGGTGTCCTGGGCGCGAGCCAGGCGCCGCGGGACGCGCAAACCGCGTCCCAGATTGAAGAAACCCGGCACGAAGCCGGGTTTCCAAGGTATGGGTATCGAACAGACTCAGGCGGCGGCCTGGATGTTCGATGCCTGCTTGCCTTTGGGGCCCTGCACGACCTCAAAGCTGACCTTTTGACCTTCCTTCAGGGTTTTGAACCCATTCATCTGGATGGCCGAAAAGTGTGCAAACAGATCCTCACCGCCTTCGTCGGGCGTAATGAATCCGAAACCTTTCGCGTCATTGAACCATTTGACCGTACCAGTTGACATACCTACTTCCCCTGTAACTCATGACACCACCACGAGCCCTCGAAAAGCTTAACGGCCGGACTGCAGCCGCTCCCTCCTCACAAGCTCACCATCGGCATTTTTTCGAATTTGTGGCTGACTGAAAAAAGTGCCAGCTTGATTGTTGAGGCTCTTTATTCGAGTGTCAAGAAAATTTTGAGACACGTTCCGCCGCGTTGCAAACACCCCATTTCCAGGGTTTTTCCCGCTTTTCTTATGTGCGGTGGCGCAAGCACCCCATCTTGAAAAGTCGCATAATCGACTCACATGCTGTTCAGCGGGGCGGTGCTCCCGCAAGTCTTACCGTATCAGGACCAGGTAACGTGCAAGTGCTCCAATCTGGCGGATCGCGCGAGGTCCTTCGGGACCAGCAAACTCGGGCTGCCTCGGGTTTTCCGCGGCGCCGCCGCGCACGCGCTCAGCTTGCTGCGGCAGGTTGTGCGATACTCGATCCAACTGCACCGCAACACCAGTAGCAACGACATTCTTGGAGGGCCGGCTCCGCAATCGGCTCCGTGCAAGGCGCACGCGTGACAGGCAGTGCCGTCATGTGGAGGCGAAACAGATCACCGGCCAGTCGGTCGGGTTTTGACAGGATTGCGGGCCTGTCCGAGTTGTTTAGAATGGGTGTATGGCAATTATCCCGGACAAGCAGGACGGCACCGTACTGGAGCGGCAGGAAAAAAAGCTGAAGCCGCCGGCCATGTACAAGGTGGTGCTGTTGAACGACGACTTCACGCCAATGGAATTTGTCGTGATGGTCGTGCAGGAATACTTCAATAAAGATCGTGAAACCGCAACGCAGATTATGTTGAAGGTGCATCGCGAAGGCAGGGGAGTTTGTGGGGTCTATACGCGGGACATCGCGTCGACCAAAGTCGAGCAAGTCGTTACCCACGCACGGCAGGCCGGGCATCCGCTGCAGTGTGTGATGGAGGAAGCATGATTGCCCAGGAACTGGAAGTCAGCTTGCACATGGCGTTCATGGAAGCACGCCAGGCGCGGCACGAGTTCATTACGGTCGAACATCTTTTACTGGCCCTGTTGGACAATCCGACGGCCGCAGAGGTGTTGCGCGCGTGCGCGGCCAACATTGAGGATCTGCGCCAGAACCTGCGCAACTTCATTCATGACAACACGCCAACCGTGCCTGGCACGGACGACGTCGACACGCAGCCCACGCTGGGTTTCCAGCGCGTGATCCAGCGTGCCATCATGCATGTGCAGTCCACCTCGAATGGCAAGAAGGAAGTGACCGGCGCGAACGTGCTGGTGGCGATCTTCGGCGAAAAGGATTCGCACGCTGTCTACTACCTGCAACAGCAGGGTGTGACGCGTCTGGACGTGGTGAACTTCATCTCGCACGGCATTGCCAAGACCAGCAGCACCGACGCCGCCAAAGCGAGCGATGCGAACGCCGAGTCTGACGAAGCCGCTGCGCAGAAAGAAACGCCGCTTGCCCAGTTCACGCAGAACCTGAACCAGATGGCGAAAGACGGCCGCATCGACCCACTAATTGGGCGCGAATCGGAAGTCGAGCGCGTGGTCCAGGTGCTGTGCCGCCGGCGCAAGAACAATCCGCTACTGGTCGGTGAGGCTGGCGTCGGCAAGACGGCGATCGCCGAAGGTCTCGCCTGGCGCATTACGCGCGGCGAAGTGCCGGACATTCTGGCCGATGCCCAGGTGTACTCCCTGGACATGGGCGCGTTGCTGGCCGGTACGAAATACCGCGGCGATTTCGAGCAGCGCCTGAAGACGGTCCTGAAGGAACTGAAGGAACGTCCGCATGCCATCCTGTTCATCGACGAGATTCATACGCTGATCGGCGCAGGCGCCGCATCGGGCGGTACGCTGGACGCGTCGAATCTGCTGAAGCCGGCGCTGTCGTCGGGCACGCTCAAGTGCATCGGCGCCACGACGTTCACGGAATACCGCGGCATCTTCGAAAAAGATGCAGCCCTGTCACGCCGCTTCCAGAAAGTGGATGTGACCGAGCCGACCGTCGAGCAGACGGTGGCGATCCTGCGCGGCCTGAAGTCGCGTTTCGAAGAGCATCACGGCGTGAAGTATTCGTCGGGTGCGCTGTCGGCGGCGGCTGAACTGTCGGCACGCTTCATCACGGATCGTCATCTGCCGGACAAGGCGATCGACGTGATCGACGAAGCGGGCGCAGCGCAACGCATCCTGCCGAAGTCGAAGCAGAAGAAGACCATCGGCAAGGGCGAGATCGAGGAAATCATCTCGAAGATCGCGCGTGTCCCGCCGCAAAGCGTGTCGCAAGACGACCGTAGCAAGCTGCAGACGCTGGATCGCGATCTGAAGAGCGTGGTGTTCGGGCAAGACCCGGCCATCGACGCGCTGTCGGCTGCGATCAAGATGGCGCGTGCTGGTCTCGGCAAGCTCGACAAACCGATCGGCGCGTTCCTGTTCTCCGGCCCGACTGGTGTCGGCAAGACCGAAGTGGCCAAGCAACTGGCGTTCACGCTGGGTATCGAGCTGATCCGTTTCGACATGTCGGAGTACATGGAACGTCACGCGGTGAGCCGGTTGATCGGCGCGCCGCCGGGCTATGTCGGTTTCGATCAGGGCGGTCTGCTGACCGAAGCCGTGACGAAGAAGCCGCATTGCGTGCTGCTGCTCGACGAAATCGAAAAGGCGCATCCGGACATCTACAACGTGCTGCTGCAGGTGATGGACCACGGCACGCTGACAGATAACAACGGGCGCAAGGCCGACTTCCGCAACGTCATCATCATCATGACGACGAACGCGGGTGCCGAGGCAATGGGCAAATCGGTTATCGGTTTCACGACGCGCCGCGAAACCGGCGACGAAATGGTCGATATCAAGCGTATGTTCACGCCGGAGTTCCGGAACCGTCTGGACGCAACGATCAGCTTCCGCTCGCTCGATGAGGAAATCATCATGCGCGTGGTCGACAAATTCCTGATGCAGCTGGAAGACCAGTTGCACGAGAAGAAGGTCGATGCGCTCTTCACCGACGCGCTGCGCGCGCATCTGGCGAAGCACGGTTTTGATCCGCTGATGGGCGCGCGTCCGATGCAGCGTCTGATCCAGGACACGATCCGTCGTGCGCTGGCGGACGAACTGCTGTTCGGCAAGCTGATGAGCGGCGGCCGCGTGACGGTCGACGTGGATGCGGAAGACAAGGTGCAGCTCACGTTCGACGAGCAACCGGCACCGCGCAATCCGAATCCGGAAGCGGTCGAAGTCGAGTAAGCGCTCAGCTCTTCGTAGCTAGCAAAGTAAAACGGCGCGGGCCTCAGGGTCCGCGCCGTTTTTTATTGCGCTTCGTCAGATAAGCGCAACGCACTCTAGTGCCCCCAGGGGCACGTACGAGCGCTTAAGAACAAAACCTTAGTGCTTGCCGGTGCTGCCGAAACCGCCCGCGCCACGGTCGCTCTGCTCGAAATCGTCGACGATATTGAATTCGGCCTGCACGACCGGCACGATCACGAGCTGTGCGAGCCGTTCCATCGGATTCAGCGTGAACGTGGTCTGGCCGCGATTCCACGTCGAGATCATCAGTTGCCCCTGGTAATCCGAATCGATCAGGCCCACCAGATTCCCCAGCACGATGCCGTGCTTATGCCCCAGGCCCGAGCGCGGCAGGATCAACGCCGCATAGCCCGGATCGCCTACGTGGATCGCGAGGCCCGTCGGCACCAGTGCCGTCTGGCCGGGTTCCAGCGTCAGCGGTTCGTCGAGGCACGCGCGCAGATCGAGGCCTGCGCTGCCGGTCGTGGCGTACGCCGGGAGTTGTTCGCGCATGCGCGCGTCGAGAATCTTCAGGTCAAGTTTCATGCAGTTCGAATGAATGGGTGGATAGGTGGAAATGAAAAGGCCAGCGTTGCGTTAGTGTCCGAGCTGGAACGCGTCGGCAAGGAGTTCATACGAGCGCAGCCGCGCGCGGTAACTGCCGGCCACGGTCAGCACCACCAGCTCATCGGCCTGGAACTGCTCCTGCAGGGCGAGCATGCGCTCGGTCACCTGCTCAGGCGTGCCGATGATACTGCGCGGTTTCTCGCGATCGATCACCAATTGCTCGCGGCCGCCGTATTCCTGAGCGAGGCCCTGCTCGATAGTGGGAATCGGCGCGTTCAGACCATAGGCCATCTGCACACGGCGCAGGTCGACGGCTTTTTCCAGATCGGCCGCTTCCTGTTCGGTATCCGCGCAGATCACGAACACCGCGGCGGCCAGATAGGGCTGCGCTTCGTTGCCGGCCTTGAAGCGCTCACGATAATCGTGCGCAACCTGATGGCCGAAATGCGCGTTGATGAAATGCGCGAACGCGAAGCGGATGCCGAGTTGCGCGGCGAGCAGCCCGCCGAATTCGCTCGAGCCGAGCACCCACAACTGCGGGCGGGTGTCGATTTGCGGCTGCAGCAGCACGCCTTGGGCGATGTGATCGGCCGGCAGCGTACCGTTCATCAGTCCGACCAGATCGGCGACCTGCTGCGGGAAAATGTCGCCGCGGTTGTAGTCGCCGGCAGCGACTGCCTGTGCGGTGCGCATATCGCCGCCCGGCGCACGGCCAACGCCGAGGTCGATGCGGTTTGGAAACAGCGCTTCGAGCATCATGAACTGCTCGGCGACCTTGAACGGGCTGTAGTACGGCAGCATCACGCCGCCTGAGCCGAGACGAATCCGTTGGGTGACGCTGCCAAGGCGCGCCAGCATCACCTCGGGGCAGGGGTTCGACACGCCGCGCAGCCCGTGATGCTCGGCGCACCAGTAGCGCGTGTAGCCGAGATCGTCGGCGAGTTGCGCGAGTTCTACGGTGGCGGCGATCGCGTCCGCCACTGAGTGCCCGTCGATCACGGGCGTTTGATCGAGCACGGAAAGTAGCGTCATGACAGTACTGCTCCAGTGTGATTCAAGGTTCCGGCATGAGGTCCGCTCGGTTGCAAGATCGTTACCGGATCAGGCTCGTATCGGGCAGCCGCTTCGCGATTTCGGCAATCAATGCGCTCGCGAGTGCCTGCTTGTCCGCGCGCGGCAGTTTTGTCGTACCGCCTGCTTCGAACAGGACCACTTCGTTGTCGTCGAGGCCAAACGTGAGCGGGCCCAGATTACCGATCAGAAGCGGCACATTCTTGCGCACGCGCTTTTCTTCGCCGTGGACTTCCAGGTCGCCGCTCTCCGCCGCAAAACCGACGCAGAAGGGCGGATGAGGCAGCTTCGCCACTGCAGCGAGAATGTCCGGATTTTCAACGAAGTTGAAAGTGGGCATGGCGCGCTCAGCGGTCTTCTTGATCTTGTGTTCGCTCACATGGTCGACGCGCCAGTCGGCCACCGCCGCGACGCCGATAAAGATGTCGTAGTCGGGCACCGCGCGCATCACGGCGTCGTGCATCTGCTGCGCCGTTTGCACGTCCTCGCGGAACACGCCCCACGGCGTTTCGAGCGCCACCGTACCGGCCACCAGATGCACGTCCGCGCCGGCCTGTTGGGCCGCGCGCGCAAGCGCAAAGCCCATCTTGCCGCTCGAACGGTTGGTGATGCCGCGCACCGGATCCAGCGGTTCGAAGGTCGGGCCGGCGGTCAGCAGTACACGGCGTCCGGCGAGGATCTTCGGCTGGAAGAATGAAGCAATGGCTTCATAGGTGGCGGCGGGTTCCAACATACGGCCATCGCCAACCTCGCCGCACGCCTGCGGTCCGGAATCCGGGCCGAGCACCTCGATGCCGTCGGCGCGCAGTTGCGCGACGTTGCGCTGCGTGGCCGGGTTTTGCCACATCTGCCGGTTCATTGCCGGCACGACCAACAGCGGACAATCGCGCGCGACGCACAACGTCGATAGCAGGTCGTCGGCCATACCATGCGCTAGTTTGGCGAGGAAATCGGTCGAAGCCGGCGCAATCACGATCGCGTCGGCTTCACGCGACAGATCGATGTGCGCCATGTTGTTCGGCACGCGCCCGTCCCACTGGCTGCTGTAGACCGGACGGCCTGACAGCGCCTGCATGGTGACGGGCGTGATGAATTGAGTCGCCGCTTCGGTCATGACGACCTGCACGGTCGCGCCTGCCTTGGTCAGCAGGCGTGTGAGTTCGGCGATCTTGTAGCAGGCAATCCCGCCGGAAAGGCCGAGGACGAGATGTTTTCCTGCGAGTTCTGCGGTTGCCAACGAAAGCCTCCGACACAAAGCATGATGGCCGGCGAGGCGCGCCGGCCCCGAAACTCGCGGCGTTAGCGCGAGCCGCGCACGCGCCGCAATTCGTCGAGCACGAGTAGTATCGCGCCGATCGTAATCGCGCTGTCGGCGAGGTTGAACGCCGGCCAGTGCCAGCTGCCCACGTGGAAATCGAGGAAGTCAATCACGTGGCCGTATGCCAGCCGGTCGATCACGTTGCCGAGCGCACCGCCGAGAATCAACGCCAGGGCGGCGCAGAACAGCTTCTGCGCGCCATGGCGCTTGAGCAGGTAGCAAATCACCAGCGCCGCGACCACGCCAAGGCCCGTGAAGGCCCAGCGCTGCCAGCCACCCGCCGCGGCCAGGAAACTGAAGGCGGCACCGCGGTTGTACACCAGAATGAGGTTGAAAAACGGCGCAACCGCATGCGGGACACCGTATGCAAACACCTTCTGTACTGCAATTTTCGTGAGCTGATCGAACAGGATGACGATCAGCGCCACACCAAGCCACGGTGCCAGCGAACCGCTGCTGGCGGGTTTCGACAGGGTTCTTGCCATTATGCCGCGCTCCTCGTTTCGCCGCTTCCGAACAGATTGCTAAAGCACCGGCCGCATAGCGTCGGGTGTTCGGCGTTTTCGCCGACGTCCGCGCGGTAGTGCCAGCAGCGTTCGCACTTGAGGTATTTCGAAGCGACGACTTCGACGCTTTCTTCGGCTTCGCTCTCGACCTTCACGACTGTCGCGGAGGAGGTGATCAGCACGAACTTCAGATCCGCGCCGAGGCTCGCCAGCGCGTCGTGACGCACACCGCTCGCGCGGATTTCGACTTCCGCCTGCAGCGACGAGCCGATCAGGTTCGCGACGCGCGCTTCTTCCAGTGCCTTGGTTACGTCGCTGCGTACGGCGCGCAGCAGGGTCCATTTGTCGAGCAGCGCTGCGGCATCCGCCACTTCCGGATACGCGTGATACGTCTCCGTGAAGATGGTTTCGTTGTTCGGCTGGAACACCTTCCACGCTTCTTCCGCGGTGAACGACAGGAAGGGCGCCATGATGCGCAGCAGGCCTTGCGCGATGTGATACAGCGCGGTCTGTGCGGCGCGGCGGGCGACGGAGTCGGGGGCCGTGGTGTACAGCCGGTCCTTCAGCACGTCGAGATAGAAGCCGCCCAGGTCTTCCGAGCAGAACGTCTGCAGTTTCGCAACAACCGGGTGGAACTCATACTTGTCGTAGTGCGCGAGGATGTCCGTTTGCAGGTTTGCCGAGAGTGCGACCGCAAAACGGTCGATCTCGAGCCAGTCTTCCACCGGACGCGCGTTTTTCTCGAAGTCGAAATCGGACAGGTTTGCGAGCAGGAAGCGCAGCGTGTTGCGGATGCGGCGGTAGCCTTCGGTCACGCGCTTCAGGATTTCCTCGGAGATCGCCAGTTCGCCCGAATAATCGGTCGAGGCGATCCACAGGCGGATGATTTCCGCGCCGAGGCGGTTTGCCACTTCATGGGGATCGATGCCGTTGCCGAGCGACTTGCTCATCTTGCGGCCTTCGCCGTCGACGGTGAAGCCGTGCGTGAGCAGCGCGTTGTACGGCGGACGGCCATCGAGCATGGAGGCGGTCAGCAGCGATGAGTGAAACCAGCCGCGATGCTGGTCCGAGCCTTCCAGATACAGGTCAGCCGGGAACTGCAGTTCGTCCTTGTGCGAGCCGCGCAGCACGTGCCAGTGCGTCGTGCCGGAATCGAACCACACGTCGAGCGTGTCGCGGTTTTTTTCGTACATGTTGGCGTCGTCGCCGATCAGCTCGCGCGGATCGAGCGATTGCCAGGCTTCGATGCCGCCCTTCTCGACGCGTTGCGCCACTTCTTCGAGCAACTCCAGCGTGCGCGGATGCAGTTCGCCGGTTTCCTTGTGCACGAAGAAGGCCATCGGCACGCCCCATTGGCGCTGGCGCGACAGCGTCCAGTCCGGGCGGTTGGCGATCATGCTGAACAGGCGCTGTTTGCCCCACGACGGATAGAACGCCGTGTTCTCGATGCCTTCGAGCGCGGTTTCGCGCAGCGTCTTGTCGGTATCGTTCGGCTTCACGTCCATGCCGGCGAACCACTGCGAGGTCGCGCGGTAGATGATCGGCGTCTTGTGGCGCCAGCAGTGCATGTAGCTGTGCGTGTACTTTTCCGTGCGCAGCAGCGAGCCGGCGGCGTCGAGCGCTTCGACGATCTTCGGATTGGCTGCCCAGATGGACAAGCCGCCGAACAGCGCGAGCGATTCGATATAGCGGCCATCGCCCATCACCGGGCTGATGATGTCCGAATCGGCCATGCCGTGCGCCTTGCACGACACGAAGTCTTCCACGCCGTACGCGGGCGATGAGTGAACGATGCCGGTCCCGGTTTCCGTCGTCACGTAGTCGCCGAGATAGACCGGCGCCGTGCGTTTGTAGCTCGGGTGCGCGGATGCAAGCGGGTGATGGAAACGCAGATTCGCGAGCTTGGCGCCCGTGGCGGTGGCGACGACGTTGCCTTCGAGGCCATATTGCTTCAGGCAGGCTTCGACGCGCTCTTCCGCGAGGATCAGCAGGCCGCGCGGCGTATCCACCAGCGCGTAGACGATCTCCGGATGGACGTTGAGCGCCTGGTTGGCGGGGATCGTCCACGGCGTCGTGGTCCAGATCACGATGCCGCCTTCGCTGCGCGGCAACGCGGCCAGGCCGAACGCCTGCGCGGTCTTTTCGGGCTCGGCGAAGGTGAACAGCACGTCGATGGTCGAATCGGTCTTGTCCTTGTACTCGACTTCCGCCTCAGCCAGCGCCGAGCCGCAGTCGAAACACCAGTTCACCGGCTTCAGACCGCGGAACACGTAGCCCTTTTCCATGATCTTCGCGAGCGCGCGGATTTCGCCGGCCTCGTTGGTGAAGTTCATGGTTTTGTACGGGTTGTCCCATTCTCCGAGTACGCCCAGACGCCGGAAACCGAGCTTCTGCTTCTCGATCTGCTCGGTTGCGTAGGCGCGCGCCTTCTGCATGACCTCAGCAGCGGGCAGCGACTTGCCGAACTGCTTTTCGATCTGGATTTCGATCGGCATGCCGTGGCAGTCCCAGCCCGGCACGTAGGCCGCATCGAAGCCCGCCATGTTGCGCGCCTTGACGACCATGTCCTTGAGGATCTTGTTCACCGCGTGGCCGAGGTGGATGTCACCGTTGGCATACGGGGGACCGTCGTGCAGGATGAACTTCTTGCGGCCCTTGGATGCGGCCCGGATCGTTTCGTAGACTTTGCGTTCCTGCCATTCCTTGACCCATTGCGGCTCGCGCCTGGGCAGGTCGCCACGCATCGGGAACGGCGTGTCGAGCAGGTTGACCGGGTATCGGGACTGCGGTTTCGAATCGGCTTTCTTGTTGCTCATGATGTGGTCGCGGTGAATTCTTTCGATGCGCGGTAAGGGCGCGGTATGCGCACGATGCGCGGGGCGTTACGCGCCCGGCAGGCATGTCGCGTGATCCACGGACGCCCTTCGATGCGCGCGGCGAGGGTACGTGTTGCGCTTAATGCTGACAGCGCCGGCACGTACCGCAGCGGCTATCTAATTCGGTCGGTGGCTGAAGTGGCAAAGCCGGTGGAGCGGCTGCCCGGCGTGCCGGTGCCGACGGCCGCGAACCACGTGCGCGCATTGGCGACGTCGCGCGCGATGGCGGCGGTCAGCGTTTCGAGGTCGACGTACTTCTCCTCGTCACGCAACTTCTTCAAAAATTCGACGCGCACGAGTTTGCCATACGCGTCACCGTGCCAGTCGAGCAGGTGGACTTCGAGCAGCACGCGGCCGGAATCGTCGACGGTAGGGCGCAAGCCGAGGCTGGCGACGCCCGGTACGGGTTCCGCTTCGATGCCGTGCACGCGCACCACGAAAATCCCCGCCAGCGCCGGGCGCTTGTGGGCGATCGGCAGGTTCAGCGTGGGAAAGCCGAGATCGCGGCCAAGTTTCATGCCGTGGACGACGTGGCCGCTGATCAGGTAATCGCGGCCTAGCGACGCGCGCGCCGAGTCGAGATCGCCGGCAATCAGCGCCGCGCGCACGCCGGAACTGGAGATGCGCGCGCCGGACGGATCCGCGACGGTACCCATCTGTTCGACTTCAAAACCGTGTTGCAGGCCCGCGGCCTTGAGTGAGTCGAAATCGCCCGCGCGCTTCGAGCCATAGCGGAAGTCGTCGCCGATCATCACCCAGCGCGCATGCAGGCCGTTGACGATGATCCGTTCGACAAACGCATCCGGCGACTGGCTCGCAAAGGTGTGATTGAAATGCTCGACCACCACCCGGTCGACGCCATTGGTGCGCAGCGCCTCGAGCTTGTCGCGCAGCATGGCGATCCGCGGCGGGGCACCGGCCGGGTTGAAGAATTCACGCGGGTGCGGCTCGAAGGTCATCACGCAAACGGGCAGGCCGCGGGCGTCGGCTGCGGCCCGTACATGGGCGAGCAAAGCCTGATGGCCGCGGTGGACACCGTCGAAGTTGCCGATGGTCAGTGCGCAGGGCGCACGGCTCTCGGCATTGGGAAGACCGCGGAAGACTCTCACAATAGCGTGTTGGGCGACGTTGAGTGTGGGGACGGCCGGCAGGGACGGACCGGACTCCGCAAAACACACGATTATAAACGCTCAGGGCAAGACACGGCGGTGCAGCGCCGTTCCGGCGCCCCCCGAATGATAAAATCCGCGGATGAAAAAACTTGTCATCCTGATTTCCGGGCGGGGCAGCAACATGGAAGCCATCGTTCGCGCCTGTTCGCGCGAAGGCTGGCCGGCGCAAGTCGCCGCCGTGATCGCCAGCCGTCCAGACGCTGCGGGCCTTGAGTTCGCTGCGTCGCATGGTATTGCCACGGCGGTGGTCGACCACCGCCAGTTTCCCGACCGCGAGACTTTCGACGCGGCCCTGGCGCGCGAAATCGACGCTTTCGCGCCTGATCTGGTCGCGCTCGCCGGCTTCATGCGGGTGCTGACGCCTAGTTTCGTCGACCGCTACGCGGGGCGCATGCTAAACGTTCATCCGTCGTTGCTGCCGAGCTTTGCCGGCCTCAAAACCCATCAACAGGCGCTTGACGCCGGCGTGCGGCTGCACGGCGCGTCGGTCCATTTTGTCACGTCGCAGCTCGATCATGGCCCTATCGTGGTCCAATCCGCCGTGCCGGTGCTGCAAGACGACGACGCCGTGGCGCTGGCCGGGCGCGTACTCGAAACCGAACACATTATTTACCCACGCGCGGTGCGCTGGTTCGTGGAAGGGCGCCTCGCGCTCGACGGACTGCGCGTCACGCTGACGCCGCCGGAGCCGCAATGGCTCTTTGCCGACATCAATAGCAACAAGATCGCCGGAGAGGGCGTATGAGACTGCATGGATTTCTGATTGGACAAACCGAAACGCTGCTCGCGGACGTGCTGAAGCTTGCCGGTCCCGCCGACGCTGCCACCAGCCGCTTTTTCCGTGCCCACCCAAAGCTTGGGCACGGCGAGCGAGGTGTGATCGCCGAAGCGGTCTTCGCGGTGCTGCGGCGCCGGATGGAGTTCGCCCATCTGGCCGAAAGCGGCACCGGCAGCCCGGCGCGCCGGATGGCCCTGCTGGGCCTGATGCAGACGGCAGGACGCTCGGCATTGAAGCCGTTTCTCTCCGACACTGAGTCCAACTGGCTCGACCACGTCGCGAAGATCGACCCGGAGAGTCTGCCGCTGCGGATTCGCATGAATCTGCCCGACTGGATCTATCAGGCGCTGGCCAAGCGCTTCGAGGCGGAAGAACTGGCGCAGCTCGCTGCTGCACTGAACTACCCGGCGCCGCTGGACCTGCGTGCCAACCCGATCAAGGCGAGCCGCGACGAAGTGCTCGACGCGCTGTCGAAGGCCGGCATCGAGGCCGGCGCCACGCCGTTTGCGCCGTTCGGGGTGCGGGTGGTCGGCAAGCCGCCGCTCACCAAGCTCGACGCGTTCCAGAACGGTTGGGTCGAAGTGCAGGATGAGGGCAGCCAGTTGCTGTGCTCGCTGGTGGCGCCCAAGCGTGGCGAAATGATCGTCGATTTCTGCGCCGGCGCGGGCGGCAAGACCCTCGCACTGGGCGCGATGATGCGCTCCACAGGCCGCCTGTACGCGTTCGACGTTGCCGAGCGGCGCCTCGCCAAGCTCAAGCCGCGCCTCGCGCGCAGCGGGCTGTCGAACGTCAATCCGGTGCTGATCGACAGCGAGCACGATGCGAAGATCAAACGCCTCGCAGGCAAGATTGATCGCGTGCTGGTGGACGCGCCGTGCAGCGGCCTCGGCACGCTGCGGCGCAATCCGGACCTGAAATGGCGCCAGTCGCCGGAATCCATCGCCGAACTGGCGCCCAAGCAGTTGTCCATCCTGACGAGCGCCGCGCGTCTCGTGAAGGTGGGCGGCCGCCTCGTCTACGCGACCTGCAGCATTCTGGAAGCGGAAAACGAAACCATCGTCGAGCAGTTCCTCGCCAATCACCCGAACTTCACCGTGGTCCCCGCGCGCGACGTTCTGGCCGAGCAGCGCGTCGACATCGAGATGGGCGACTACCTGTCGCTGTGGCCGCACCGCCATGCCACCGACGGCTTCTTCGCCGCCGTGCTGGAGCGCCGCTCCTAAGCGGCTTTGCCGCACCGGCCGCCGTGCGAGGTAGTCACGGCGCGCCGGATGCGCATACCCAACCATGCAGAATCGGATCTTCTCCCACCTGTTCGGCGACGTCGCCCACGACTTCGGTCAGCCGGTGATGCTTTGGCAGGTGGGCTTGCTGCTCGGCACGCTCGTGCTCGCGTGGGGGCTTGCCTGGCTGCTGCGCCGCACGCTCGACCTGCGGCGCCAGACCCGCTATCAGGCGCTGCGCTTCGGCGCGGAAAGCCTCAACCGCGCGTTTTTCCCGCTCATCGGCGCCGCGCTGGTCTGGATTGCGCAGGCGATCGCGTCGCCTTTCATGCATACGGCGCTGCTCGATCTGGCGCTGGTGCCGCTGTTTGGGATCGGGCTGATCTACGTGATGTTCTTCTTCGCCCGGCGCGTTTTTGGCAGCGATGGCGAAGCTCATACGTTGCTGTTCCTGGTCGAGAAGGTGGTCTCGCTGATCGTCTGGGTCGGCATGGTACTGACCGTGATGGGCATTCAGGACGACGTGCTCGACTGGATGGCGAGCGTGCGCTTTCGCGTGGCCAACGCGCACATGACGCTGCTGTCCCTGTCGACGGGACTGCTGTGGGTCTGCGTGACGATGGTGGTGGCGATGTGGCTCGGCTCGGCGTTCGAAGAGCGGCTGATGCGCGCCCGCACGCTCGATGCGAACCTGAAAGTGGTGGTGGCGCGGGTCGGCCGTGCGTCGTTCGTGATGGCCGCGGTGCTGATCAGCCTGTCGCTGGTGGGCATCGATATTACGGTGCTGGGCGTGTTCGGCGGCGCGCTGGGTGTCGGACTCGGCTTCGGCTTGCAGAAGATCGCGAGCAATTATGTGTCGGGCTTCATCATCCTGATCGACCGCTCGTTGCGGATCGGCGACACGATCAATACCGGCGGCCTGCAGGGCATGGTCACGCAGATCCGCACGCGCTACACGGTCGTACGCGGGCTGGACGGCATCGAAACGCTGATTCCGAACGAAAAGCTGATCACGGATGTCGTACAGAACCAGTCGTCCTATCTGACGCGTGGCTACGCCAAGCTCGCGGTTCAGGTGACGTACACGTCGGACGTCGACCAGGCCATGGAACTGCTCGCGCAGGCCACGCAGGGTGTGGGCCGGGTCCTGCTCGATCCCGCGCCGACGCCTTACCTGGTCGGATTCGGACCCGACGGCCTCAACCTCGAACTGGGCTTCTGGATCGAAGACGCGGCGACCGGCACGTCCGGCGTGCGCTCGGCGGTCAACCGCAATATCTGGCGGCTGTTCGGCGAGCACGGCATTTCGATCCCCTACGCCCAACGCGAGGTGCGGATTGTCGGTGCGAGCGACATACTGTCGCGACCGGTAAATCTGACCGGCAAGGCGGCCAACGAGCCCGGCAGTGCCGCCTGACGCGGCAGGGCGGCGCCACGAACACGCCAAAAATACCGCATCAGCGTGTTTGCCCTGGGTTGATGCGCTACAAAAAATCCCCAATTGTTACAAACACTTGGAACGGTTCGCGTAGAATAACGTCCAATCTGTTCGTATGCTTTCACTTTCTTGACACCGCGTTTTTGGTTAGTCTCTCGGTTACTCTGTACGTGTTGTCTTTTGGTGTCCTGTCACTCTCGTTCCACAGGTAAATTGCCTTGTTGAATTCCTTGCTTGATTTTCTTGCCCACGGTCTGCTGCGCTTCTCGTGGTGGCAACTCGTGGTGTACACGGCCGTGGTGACGCACATCACGATCATCGGCGTGACGGTGTATCTGCACCGCTGCCAGGCGCACCGCGCTCTCGACCTGCATCCCGCGGTCAGTCATTTTTTCCGCTTCTGGCTGTGGATGACCACAGGCATGCTGACCGGACAATGGGCCGCGATTCACCGTAAGCACCATGCCAAGTGCGAGACCGAAGAAGATCCGCACAGCCCGCAAACGCGCGGTATCTGGAAGGTGCTGCTGGAAGGCGCCGAACTCTATCGCACCGAAGCGAAGAACGAAGAAACCATGCGCAAGTTCAGTCACGGTACGCCGAACGACTGGATGGAACGCAACGTCTACACGAAGTACCCGATTCTCGGCGTGAGCCTGATGATGGTGCTCAACGTCGCGCTGTTCGGCCTTGTCGGTTTGACGGTGTGGGCCGTGCAGATGATCTGGATTCCGTTCTGGGCGGCTGGCGTGGTCAATGGCCTCGCGCACTTCTGGGGTTATCGCAACTTCAACTCGTCGGATGCGAGCACCAACATTTTCCCGTGGGGCATCCTGATCGGCGGCGAAGAACTGCATAACAACCACCACACGTATGCGACGTCGGCCAAGCTGTCGAACAAATGGTACGAGTTCGATATCGGCTGGATGTATATCCGCATCATGTCGGCCTTCCGTCTGGCCAAGGTGAAGAAGATTGCGCCTACGCCGCGCCTGACTACCGGCAAGCTCGTGCTCGACCAGGATACCTTGCAGGCCGTGCTGGCAAACCGCTACGAAGTCATGGCCCGTTACGGTAAGGCGCTCAAGCGCGCCTATCGCCAGGAGCTGGCGCATCTGAAGGAAGTGGGCGCGCGCGAAAAGTATCAAGTGATGCGCGGTGCACGTAGCTGGTTCCATAAGGAAGAAGCCGGCCTCGACGAACCGCAGAAGCGTCAATTGCCGCAAATCTTCGCGAACAGCCAGAAGCTGCGCACCTATATTGAGTTGCGCAATGAACTCGCGGCAATGTGGGAGCGGTCGAACGCTTCGCGTGAACAACTGCTCGTTCAATTGCAGGATTGGTGCCATCGTGCAGAACAAAGTGGCATCAAGGCTCTCCAGGAGTTTGCGATGCGCCTGCGGCGCTATGCTTGAGTCACGCAACTGAGTCACGCAACTGAGTCAGGAAACTGAGCACGAAATCTATTAAAATTTAAGTACGTCACAAAACCCCGCGTTTGGCGGGGTTTTGCTTTTCTGGGCCGCAAAAACGTCGGACGCTACGTACACGACACACGGCGATGAGCGGCGCATCAGCAGGGCAGAGGGAATCATGAATCAGCAGGCGATCAGGAGCGTCGAATACGACCGGCCGCAGGCGCAGGGTTTGACCTGCGGCGTTGGGCAGGCGTGGGCCAAGGTGCCCGACACGCCGTCGGCAGAAGAAAAGCTCGCGCTGAAGGCGCGTATTCGTGCATTGCTTGCGCGCGAGAAGGCGGTGCTCGTCGCACACTATTACGTCGATGCGGAACTGCAGGAGCTCGCCGACGAGACCGGCGGCTGCGTGGCGGACTCGCTCGAGATGGCGCGTTTCGGCCGCGATCACGAGGCGCAGACGCTCGTCGTGGCTGGTGTGCGATTTATGGGCGAGACCTCGAAAATCCTCAGTCCGGACAAGCGTGTGTTGATGCCGGATCTGGATGCGACCTGCTCGCTCGATCTGGGCTGCCCCGTCGACGAGTTTTCTGCTTTCTGTGACGCGCATCCGGATCGCACGGTGGTGGTCTACGCGAATACCAGCGCAGCCGTGAAGGCACGGGCGGACTGGATGGTGACCTCGTCGATCGGGCTTGAGATCGTTGCCGACCTGCATGCGCGCGGCGAAAAAATCATCTGGGCGCCGGACCGGCATCTCGGCAGCTATATCCAGAAGAAGACCGGCGCGGACATGCTGCTATGGCAGGGCTCGTGCCTCGTGCACGACGAATTCAAGGGCATTGAGCTCGATCTGTTGCGCGCGCAGTATCCGGATGCGAAGGTGCTCGTGCATCCCGAGTCGCCGGAGAGTGTCGTGGCGCTGGCCGATGTCGTGGGTTCGACGACTCAACTGATCGATGCGGCGCAACGGCTCGATGCGACGCACTTCATCGTCGCAACGGACCTCGGCATTCTGTACAAGATGCGCCTGGCCGCACCTGGCAAGACCTTCATCGAAGCGCCCACCGCCGGCAATAGCGCAACCTGCAAGAGCTGCGCGCATTGCCCGTGGATGGCGATGAACGGCCTGGCGAATCTGGCCGACGTGCTGGAGCGTGGACACAACGAGATCTTCGTCGATCGCGCGGTGGGTGAACGGGCACGGCTGCCTATCGATCGCATGCTCGACTTCGCAGCGCGTCATAAGAAGCGTGTGCAGGCGAGCGGCGACCTCGCGAAAGACACGACACTGTTTTCGAACGTAGGGGCAGCTTAATGGCGGCGGTTGCAAAGCGTTAGTTTGACGAGGTGTCGCCGCTGTTTGCAGAAGTCCGCGCCCAAGACGGCGCTGGCGCATCGTGCGCAATCCATTCTTCTCGACAACTTCTCGTGCGACGCCGTGCGCGACGCGGTGCGTCTCAAGGCGGGGCGTGCGGTGCTGGAAGCATCGGGCGGCATGAACTTCGATGCGGTGCGTACGATCGCTGAAACCGGCGTCGATCGCATTTCGGTTGGCGCGTTGACGAAGGACGTGCGTGCAACGGACTACTTGATGCGCATTGCCTGATCTTCAGCTTTGATTCGAGCTTGCGGTATGCATCAGGGCCTCTGCGGCAAAGGGCCATCGCGAACGAGCGATGGCCTTTTTGCTTCACGGGGTTTGACCGCGGCGACGGCCCGCGCCATAACCTGCGCGATAAGCGGTGAGATGAGCCATGGAACAAGCCACGCGTCAGATGTTGCGATTACGCACGTTTTCCGGTGACAACACCGTAGGCAATGCCTTCGGCAGCGTGGCGGGCCAGTCGCGGCTGAAATGGAGCCCACGGCTTTCGCGCCTGGAACGGGCGCTGTCGACAATCAGCGACGCAACGTCCACCAGATTGCGCAGTTCCAACAAATCGCGGCTCACCTTGAAGTTCGCGTAGTACTCGTGGATTTCGTCGCGCAGCAGTGCAAGGCGATGCTTGGCCCGCGCAAGCCGCTTGTCGGTTCGCACGATGCCGACGTAATTCCACATCAGACGGCGCAGTTCATCCCAGTTGTGTGCAACCACCACTTCTTCGTCCGGGTCGGACACGCGGCTCTCGTCCCAGTCGGGCAGCGGCGCGTGGACGGCGGCGCTGAAACCTTCCGCTTCGATGGCGGCAGCGGCCGAACGGCCGATCACCAGACACTCCAGCAGCGAATTGCTGGCAAGGCGGTTGGCACCGTGCAGGCCGGTGCAAGAGGTCTCGCCGACCGCATAGAGGCCCGACAGGTCGGTGCGGCCGGCCAGATCCGTGACGACGCCGCCGCAGGTGTAATGCGCCGCCGGTACGACCGGAATGGGTTCTTTGGTGATGTCGATGCCGAACTCGAGGCAGCGCGCGAGAATGGTCGGAAAATGCTCTTGCAGGAAAGCCGCGGGCTGGTGGCTGATATCGAGGTACACGCAGTCGATACCGCGCTTCTTGATTTCGAAGTCGATCGCGCGCGCGACGATGTCGCGCGGCGCGAGTTCGGCGCGTTCGTCGTGTTGGGGCATGAAGCGCGTGCCGTCCGGCAGCTTCAGGATGCCACCTTCGCCACGCACGGCTTCCGAGATCAGGAAGGATTTGGCGTAGGGGTGGAACAGGCAGGTCGGGTGGAACTGGATGAATTCCATGTTCGACACGCGACAGCCGGCACGCCAGGCCATGGCGATGCCGTCGCCTGTCGCGGTGTCCGGATTCGTCGTGTAGAGATACACCTTGCCCGCACCACCTGTGGCAAGCACCGTATGCGGCGCCTCAATGGTGACGGTGCGGCCGCCCTCCAGGTCGAGCGCATACAGCCCATGACAGCGCCGCCCCGGCAGGCCAAGGCGGTCTGACGTGATCAGGTCGATTGCATAGTGGTTCTCAAGCAACGTGATATTCGGATGGCTGCGCACGCGCTCGCTGAGCGTGGCGACCACCGCGTGTCCGGTTGCGTCCGCTGCGTGAATGATCCGCCGATGGCTGTGGCCGCCTTCGCGCGTGAGGTGAAAGCCGAGTTCGGCAGCATCGTCTTTGGTGAACGGCACGCCTTGGGCGATTAACCATTCGATGGCTTCGCGTCCATGTTCGACGATGAAACGCGTGGCCGCCTCGTCGCACAGGCCGCCGCCGGCGATCAGCGTGTCGCTGACATGGTTTTCGATGCTGTCCGCAGAATCCAGCACAGCGGCGATGCCACCTTGTGCCCAGTCGCTCGCCCCTTCTGTCATTGAAACCTTGGCAATCACTGCGACCCGCCGGGTCTCCGCCAGATTCAGTGCAACACTCAGACCCGCCAGTCCAGTACCGACAATTGCCACATCAAAATTCATTTCCTGCGTCTCCATCGCTTGATCAGCCGTTGCGACTCGTGTCGCCGCTCACCGATAAACGATAGAGGATACGCGTCGCATGACTCGAGGGAAAGCTGGCCGGATGGCCGATGGTGCAAGCGGAGGGAAACGCGCGGGAACACGGGCCGAAACGAACCCGCAAGCCGCAAGCCGAAAGCCGACGCGGAAGAACCGGGCTGAAAAACGCGGGTTGAAAACAAAAAGCCCCGCACGGGTGCGGGGCTTTCGTCTTCGTCAACAAACAGGAAGCAAGACCTTATTTGATCTTGGTTTCCTTGTACGGCACATGCTTGCGAACGACGGGATCAAACTTGCTGATCTCCATCTTTTCCGGCATGTTGCGCTTGTTTTTCGTCGTGGTGTAGAAGTGACCCGTGCCTGCGGTCGATTCCAGCTTGATCTTGTCGCGTGCGCCTTTTGCCATCATCTACTCCTTAGGCTTCACCGCGTGCGCGCAGATCTGCGAGCACAGCGTCGATACCGTTCTTGTCGATCAGACGCAGGCCGGCGTTCGAAACGCGCAGACGCACCCAACGGTTTTCGCTTTCCACCCAAATACGGCGGTTTTGCAGGTTCGGCAGGAACCGGCGCTTGGTTCTGTTGTTCGCGTGGGAAACGTTGTTGCCGCTCATCGGCGCTTTCCCAGTTACTTGGCATACGCGTGCCATATGAGAGCACTCCTAATACGCTAATTCTGAGTTCGGACGCCGTGAAAGTTATCCGGAAGAGCCGCGATGATCACTCAGTCGCTTATCCGCCGGAAGGCCTTTTATGGCTTCGGAACAGGGTTGGAAACAGGCAAACCGGAATTCTAGCAGAAAAAAAGCCGATAAATCAAACCTTATTTGCGATCGACCATGGGGGACAGCCGCAGCACAACTGCACGACAGCGTAAGGGTGCGGCCGAGATACGGTGGGAGCCTCGGCGCTGTCGCCCCCCGATATTCACGACCAGCCGGCGCGGGCAAACGAGAACGTCTCGTGCGTGCCGATCACGAGATGATCGACCAGATGGACATCGATCAGCGCAAGCGTGTCGCGCAGCACCTGTGTCAGGCGCCGGTCACTGGCACTGGGTTTGACCGCGCCGGAGGGGTGATTATGCGCCACGATCATGCCGGCGGCATTTGCAGACAGTGCGCGGCGGACGATCTCGCGCGGATAGACCGCCATGCGCGTGAGCGAACCGCGCGAACTCTCCTCGGTGCTGATCAGGCGATGCCGGGCGTCCAGAAACAGGCACACGAAGACTTCATGGGGCCGCGAGCCGATCAGCAGGCGTAAATAGTCTTCGACCGCTTCGGGCGAATCGATCAGCGGTTTTTCGCGCATTTTTTCGACGAGCGAGCGCCGCGCGAGTTCGAGGATGGCCAGCAACTGTGCCGTCTTTGCCGGGCCCACACCGGGTAGGCCGTTGAAATCGGCCGGAGTGGCGTCGAGCATCGCACGCAGCGAGCCGAAACGCTTCAGCAGGGAGTGGGCGATGCCGAACACGTTGTGTCCCGGCAGTCCCGAACCGAGCACCAGTGCGACCAGTTCGGCATCGGTCTCAGGGTGGCGGGCCCGAAATCGAGTAACCGCTCACGTGGCATGTCGCATTTGCCGTGCGAACGCTTGCGGCCAGCGCGTCGCCTCGGGGTCGAACCCGTTGCGGCTGGGGCAGGCATGATGGCCTCACGCGGGTCCGCCCCCGCTTCGACCCGCTTGCGAGCGGCAGCCTTACGCTTGCCCAAACCAGGCGCGGCCACCGCGGGCCGCCGCCCGGGCGCGGCCGACGCGCCTACCGCCGCCTTGGGCACGGATGGCCCGGGCAGCGCCACCAGACCGTTGTCCTCCGTAGGATTGGCCGTCGCTTCCACGCAGGCGTAATAGTCCATGTCATTGTTCTCCGGTTAGAAGGCGGGAAAGTCCTCACCCGTGGCGGCGGTGCATATGACGCACCCAAGCCGCCGCTTGATATGTGGCTTACAATAGAGCCTTTGCGCACGGCACCACGACGGCTTGCCACCCGCACAGGCTGCGCCTTCGGCGCACGCGTGCAGCGCGTCCCGACTGAACGAGTTACTGAATGAGCATCATCGACATCTCTGAAGTGAAACCCGGTTCGCACGTCACGCTCCATTACCGGCTTTCGCTTGCCGATGGCGCCGAAGTCATCAACACCTTTACCGAAAGGCCGGCCACGCTGCTGCTGGGCGCCGGTCAACTTGCGCCGCCGCTGGAAGACATTTTGCTGGGATTGAGGGTCGGCCACCATTCGACCTTTCAGCTTGCGCCGGGGCAGGCTTTTGGCCCGCGCAATCCGGAGCTGATCCAGCGCGTGTCGCTCGCCACGCTGCGTGAAAACAGCATGATCGGTGAGAATTTTTCGCCGGGCGACCTCGTCGAATTCAATGCACCGGGCGGCGGACGTTACGCAGGCGTGTTGAAGGAAGTGGGCGAAACGTCCGCCCTGTTCGATTTCAATCACCCGCTCGCCGGCCAGGCGCTGGCGTTCGAAGTGAAAATCATCGGGATTCTGTAAACATGAGCACCACGGATACGACTCTGGCTGAAGCCGAGATCCTGCTGGCGCAACCGCGCGGTTTTTGCGCGGGTGTCGATCGGGCGATCGAAATCGTCGAGCGCGCGATCAAGCTGCACGGCTCGCCCATCTACGTGCGCCACGAAATTGTTCACAACGCCTATGTGGTCGAGGACCTGCGCAAGAAGGGCGCTATCTTCATCGAGCAGTTAGAGGAAGTCCCGGCCGGTAATACGGTGATCTTCAGCGCGCACGGCGTCTCGAAGGACGTGCGGGCGGAGGCCGAGTCGCGTGGTTTGCGCGTATATGACGCCACCTGTCCGCTCGTCACCAAGGTGCATATCGAAGTGGCGAAGATGCGCCAGGAAGGCTTCGACATCGTCATGATCGGCCACAAGGGACACCCCGAGGTCGAAGGGACCATGGGGCAGGCTGCCGAGGGCATGTATCTCGTCGAAGATATCGAAGATGTACAGGCGCTGCAGCTCGCCGATCCGGAGCGGATTGCGTTCGTCACGCAAACCACCCTGTCGGTCGACGATGCAGCCGAGATCATCGCCGCGCTCAAGTCCAAGTATCCGGCCATTAAAGAGCCGAAAAAGCAGGACATCTGCTACGCCACGCAGAACCGCCAGGATGCGGTCAAGTTCATGGCGCCGCAGTGCGACGTGGTGATCGTGGTGGGCAGTCCGAACAGTTCCAATTCGAACCGCTTGCGCGAAGTGGCCGAGAAGCGCGGCATTCCTTCTTATATGGTGGACTCGCCCGACCAGATCGATCCGGCCTGGATTGTCGGCAAGAGCCGCATCGGCGTGACCGCCGGCGCTTCGGCTCCCGAGGTGCTCGCGCAGGCCGTGATTGCCCGTTTGCGCGAACTGGGTGTGCGTAATGTGCGTGCACTCGAAGGCATCGAGGAAAACATCGCATTTCCGTTGCCGCGCGGTTTGGGCTTGCCCGCCTAACATTCCGCTAACGTTTCTGTAAGAAAGCGCGCCTCGAGCGCGCTTTTTTTATGCCCGTCGATGCGGATGCTAGTTCTATCAATAAGTGTCAAATCATGGAAATGGACCTGTTTTCAGCGTCCGCCACACAAAATTTTTGTGTCCCAATGATTTTATTTTATCGTCCGACCATTGGTTGATCCCCATTTAATGCGGTGAATATTGGCCACTGACGATTTTTGATGCACTAACATTGTGCGCACAAGTCGACGCATATAGAAACGTAGTACCAATCGCTCGACCCGATGAAATCAGGGAATGCCCGCGATCGCGGCAACACTTGATGCTGTTGGAGTCTAGGTTGGTGCAACTGATGCACGGAAAAATGTCGCAACCGGGTTGCGCCTTATGTGCGTTATTGCTCATTTAATGCGGTTGCAATGCAGGAAAACCCTGCCGTTTCAACAATATTGCCCGTCGCATAATTGGAGTTACAATGCGCGCGTTCTCAAGTCCTCCGGGTCTCGAGCAATGAATTTAGCAAGGCGCTGGAGACCTACTTAATGCGAGTCAAGTTTGCTTACGCCGTGCCCGCTCCGGCCGCGGTCGAGATGCTGACCGCGTGCAGCAAGAAGAGCGATGGCGAGGCGGGGACAGACGAAAAGAACGTCGTCGCCGGTCATGCGGCCCCATTCATGGGAAAGATTGCCTATCCAGGCAAACACAACGAAAACGGGGCGCAATTGGCGGTTGAGCAAATCACCACCGAACGGCGGGCGAGCCGCGGCCAGCGCAACGAGGCCTCGGACACCCGAGCCATTCTCACCACGATCAACCGTGTTCAGCCAGACGTGAGCAAGTCCGGCGGAATGGACACGACGAACGGGCCGCGTGCGAAGCAGGCGGCCACGTTCGGTATCAGGGCAAAAATCCTTGGCGGCGACGGCGTGTGTACCGACAAGGTGGGGGAGCTGGCGGGATCCGCCACGCACAACCCGGTCTGCTCGAAGGCGGAAGTCGCGCTTTCGACCATGGCCGCAGGAGTGGACTTCGAACAGCAGGCCGAAGACCGTTCCCACACGCCGGTGCAGATTGACGCGCCGTTCACGTATGAGGCGCTGTGCGTGATCGTCGATGCAATGAAGCGCGCCAATTCATTCGACGCGCCCAAGGTGCTGGCTGCGATGCCGTCCACCGGTTACGACGGGGTAACCGACCACATCGCAATCGACCACGAGGGTGATTTGAAAGAAGGCGCCATTACGCTTTACGACTTCAGGGACAGCGAAGCAGCGGTCCTCGACGCCGTAGAGATGTAATGACGGGAGTACAGCCTGACGGCACCTGGCCCACCCAATGGTGTCGTTTTTGCATCCGGCTCCGACGAAGCGGCGACTGCATCCCGGTCGCATGACGAGTTGGTGGTTGCGGATAACCCTTACCGGTCTTTTACATCAGTACCCGCAGTGCCGTTGCGATTCCGAACAGCATGACCGCCCACCGGTCGATGCAGGACGCGAATCCAGTCGCACGGGCTAAGGAGCATTAAATGGATATCTTCATCCAGCAGATCCTCAACGGACTGGTGCTTGGCAGCGTTTACGCCATCATCGCACTAGGCTATACGATGGTTTACGGCATCTTGGGCATCATCAACTTCGCGCACGGCGATGTGTTGATGGTGGGCGCGATGGTTGCGCTCTCAGCCATAGGCGTGCTTCAGAACCACTTTCCGGGGCTAGGCAATGTGCCGACGCTCATCATCGCGTTGATCATCGCAGCAGTCGTTTGCTCGCTGGTCGGCTATACGATCGAGCGGGTGGCTTACCGGCCGTTGCGTCGTGCGCCGCGTCTGGCTCCGCTGATCACCGCCATCGGCGTGTCGATCCTGCTGCAGACGCTTGCGATGATGATCTGGTCGCGCAATCCGCTGCCGTTCCCGCAACTGTTGCCGACCGATCCGCTCAACGTGATCAAGGCCGGTCCCAACAATCCGGGTGCCGTGATCTCGATGACTGAAATCGTCATCATCGTGGTCGCGTTCCTCGTGATGGGCGGGCTGCTGCTGCTCGTGCACAAGACGAAACTCGGCCGTGCGATGCGCGCGATTGCCGAGAATCCGAATGTCGCGAGCCTGATGGGCGTGAACCCGAACTTCGTGATCTCGGCCACCTTCATGATCGGCTCGGCGCTCGCCGCTCTGGCCGGCGTCATGATCGCGTCGGAATACGGTAACGCTCACTTCTACATGGGCTTCATCCCTGGTCTGAAGGCCTTTACCGCGGCAGTGCTCGGCGGCATCGGCAACCTCGGCGGGGCGATGGTGGGCGGCGTGCTGCTCGGCCTGATCGAACAGCTGGGGGCGGGCTACATCGGCAATCTCACGGGGGGGGTATTCGGCAGTAACTATCAGGACGTGTTCGCCTTCATTGTGCTGATCATCGTGCTGGTGTTCCGTCCGTCGGGCCTGTTGGGCGAACGTGTTGCAGATCGCGCGTAAGGAGTAAAAACATGACCTCAATTCAACCGATCGAGCCGTCCACGACGCTCATCCCCGAGAAGAACATGACGAAGACCTTGACGGTCGGCGTCATCACCGCGATCTTCGTCGTCGCCGCGCCGATGATCATCGGCGCAGTCGGCGGCAACTACTGGGTGCGCGTGCTCGACTTCGCGATGCTGTACGTGATGCTGGCACTGGGCCTTAACGTGGTGGTCGGCTTCGCGGGCCTGCTCGACTTGGGCTACATCGCGTTCTACGCGATTGGCGCCTACACCACGGCCCTGCTGTCTTCGCCGCACCTGTCCACGCAATTCGCGTGGATCGGCCATCTGTTCCCGGGCGGCCTGCATACGCCGTTCTGGATCATCGTGCCGATCGCGATGGCACTGGCCGCGATGTTCGGCGTTCTGCTCGGTGCTCCGACGCTGCGTCTGCGTGGCGACTACCTCGCCATCGTGACGTTGGGCTTCGGGGAAATCGTGCGGATCTTCATGAACAACCTCGACCGTCCGGTGAACATCACCAACGGACCGCAGGGGATCACGGGCATCGATCCGGTGCAGGTCGGCGGCTTTAGTCTCGCGCAGACTCATACCTTCCTCGGCTTCCAGTTCACGACGGTGTACATGTATTACTACCTGTTCGTGCTGTGTTCGTTGATGGTGATCTGGGTGTGTACGCGTTTGCAGCACTCGCGTATCGGTCGTGCATGGGCCGCCATCCGCGAAGACGAAATCGCCGCCAAGGCTATGGGCATCAACACCCGTAACGTGAAGCTGCTGGCGTTTGCCATGGGCGCGTCGTTCGGCGGCCTGTCGGGCGCGATGTTTGGTGGCTTCCAGGGCTTCGTGTCGCCGGAATCGTTCACCTTCTGGGAATCGGTCGTGGTGCTGGCCTGCGTGGTGCTGGGCGGTATGGGCCACATCCCGGGCGTGATTCTCGGTGCGGTGCTGCTTGCCGTGTTCCCGGAATTCCTGCGCTCGACGATGGGCCCGCTGCAGAACATGCTCTTCGGCCATGAAATTGTCGATACCGAAGTGATCCGTCAGTTGCTGTACGGTCTCGCGATGGTCCTCATCATGCTGTACCGCTCGGAAGGCCTGTGGCCCGCACCGAAGCACGAGGACAAGATTGCGAAAATCGCGAAGCGCAACAGCAAGAAGCCGGTGCGCGCCTAAGGCCTGGAGGAGAAATCTAATGAGCGATAAACAAATCCGTCTGTCCGTCAAGGGCGTGAACAAGCGCTTTGGCGGCCTGCAGGCGCTGTCCGACGTGGGCCTGGAAATCAAGTCTGGCGAGATCTACGGGCTGATCGGTCCGAACGGCGCCGGCAAGACCACGTTCTTCAACGTGATCACGGGGCTGTACACGCCGGACTCGGGCGACTTCAAGCTCGACGACGTGAACTACACACCGACCGCGGTGTACCAGGTGGCGAAGGCCGGGATTGCCCGCACGTTTCAGAACATCCGTCTGTTCGGCGGCATGACTGCGCTGGAAAACGTGATGGTGGGCCGTCACGTGCGCACGAAGCACGGCCTGATCGGTGCCGTTTTCCAGACGCCGTCGGAGCGCAAGGAAGAGCGCGAGATCAAGGAACGCGCGCTCGAACTGCTGGAGTATGTCGGCGTGCTGCAATACGCGGACTACACCTCGCGCAACCTGTCGTATGGCCACCAGCGTCGTCTGGAAATCGCCCGTGCACTGGCAACCGATCCGAAGCTGCTGGCGCTGGACGAACCGGCCGCCGGCATGAACGCAACGGAGAAGGTCGAGCTCACCAAGCTGCTTGACAAGATCCGTGGCGACGGCAAGACGATCCTGCTGATCGAGCACGACGTGAAACTGGTGATGGGCCTGTGCAACAACATGACAGTGCTCGATTACGGCAAGGTGATTGCCCAGGGTCTGCCGCAAGACGTGCAGAAGGACCCGAAGGTGATTGAGGCATATCTGGGTGCGGGGGTCCACTGATGGCTACGGCAATGTTGAAAATCAAGGGCCTACAGGTCAATTACGGCGGCATTCAGGCAGTCAAGGGTATCGACCTGGAAGTGGCGCAGGGCGAACTGGTCACGCTGATCGGCGCGAACGGTGCAGGCAAGACCACGACGATGAAGGCCATCACGGGTCTCAAGGCCTACTCGGCGGGCGACATTGAGTACATGGGCGAGTCGATCAAGGGCCTGCCGGCGCATGAGTTGCTCAAACGCGGTCTGGCGATGGTGCCGGAAGGCCGTGGCATCTTCGCGCGCATGTCGATTGTCGAAAACATGCAGATGGGCGCGTACCTGCGCAACGACACGGACGCCATCAAGGCGGATGTGGATCGCATGTTCGGCTTCTTCCCGCGTCTGAAGGAACGCGCCACGCAGTACGCAGGCACGTTGTCGGGTGGCGAGCAGCAGATGCTGGCGATGGCGCGGGCGATCATCAGCAAGCCGAAGCTGTTGTTGCTCGACGAGCCGTCGATGGGTCTGTCGCCGATCATGGTCGAGAAGATCTTCGAAGTGGTGCGAGCGATTTCGGGTGAAGGCATGACCGTGCTGCTGGTGGAGCAGAACGCGCGGCTCGCGCTGCAGGCGGCGAACCGCGGCTACGTGATGGACTCGGGTCTGGTGACGATGTCCGGTGACGCGAAGAAGATGCTCGATGATCCGAAGGTGCGGGCTGCGTACTTGGGTGAATGAGTGGGTGAATAAACCACTCTGACCTGTGCAAGAAAAAAGGCCGCATGCGTTGTTTGAGCATGCGGCCTTTTTCATTTTCGACGCGCCCCTCGCAACGAGGTAACGAGCGTGGTCAAGCGACAGCATTACACAGCAGACGGTGAGGTTGTTGTTTCAGCTGCGATAGGCGCGGCGTCCGCGAATTCACCCAGCCGCTTGCCCAGACTGATCACGGCATCGGCACGATACCCGAGCGCTTCATAAAAGGCGCGGATATCTTCCTTCGCCGAGAGCACCTGCAGATTCACCTTCGGACAGCCGCGCGCAGTCAACGCTGCCTCCGCATGCGCGACCAGCCGTTTGCCGATGCCGTGCCGCCGAAACGCCATGTCCACCGCGAGCGAATACATCCAGCCGCGATGGCCGTCATAGCCCGCCATCACCGTGCCGACCACACGTCCGTCGAGCTCGGCGACAAAGAACAGTTCCGGCTGCGTCGTCATCTTGTTGGCGATCGACAGATGCGGGTTGCGCTGCGGCCTCGTGACGTCCCGGTACTCGGGAAACGCCTCTTGCCACAACGCGACCACGACATCGGTGTCGCTGGCATCGAAGCAGCGGATCGAGAGCGGCGTGGTCGTCGTCATCGTCATGTGCACTCCAGGCGGATTACAGGGTGTCGAGAATCGACCGCAGCATTGCCATCATCTGGTCGATCTCTTCGTTCGTCACATTCAGGGCCGGCATGAAGCGCAGCAGGTTCGGGCGCGGCGCGTTCAGCAGCAAACCGTCTGGCTGCAGGTTGCGCGCCTTTTCGACGATCTGGTTGCCGATGTCCTTGCCGAGCAGCAGTGCGCGCAGCAATCCTTCACCGCGCTCGCCCTTGAACCCGCGCTCTTCCGACAGTTCGAGCAGCTTCGAGCGCAGATACTCGCCGCGAGCTCGCACGCCTTCGAGAAAGCCCGGCGCGGTCAGTTGCGAGATCACCGAGTAACCCACCGCCGTCATCAGCGGGTTGCCGTTATAGGTGCCGCCCTGATCGCCGGCTTCGAACACTTCGACGGCGGCTTTGCACAGCAGCGCCGCGAGCGGCACGCCGCCGCCGATGCCCTTGCCGAGCGTCATGATGTCCGGCTCGACGCCCGACAGTTCATACGCGAACAGCGTGCCGGCGCGGCCGCAGCCGCTTTGCACTTCGTCGACGATCAGCAGGATGTTGTGCTTCTGCGTCAGCGCGCGCAGTTGCTGCATGAATTCGCGCGTTGCCGGGATCACGCCGCCTTCGCCCTGGATCGGCTCGAGCATCACAGCGACCGTTTTGCCGTTAATGAGCTTCTCGACCGAGGCGATGTCGTTCAGGTCGGCCTTCGGGAAGCCCGGCACTTGCGGTGCGTAGATCGTGTCCCAGCCCGGCTTGCCGCTTGCCGACATGGTCGCAAGCGTGCGGCCGTGGAAGCTGTGATCGAACGTGATGATCTCGTAGGCGCCGTCCTTGTGCTTCTTGCCCCACTTGCGCGCGAGCTTGATGGCGCCTTCGTTCGCTTCGGCGCCGCTGTTCGCGAAGAACACCTTCTCGAAGCAGCTATGTTGGGTGAGCAGCCCCGCGAGCTGTGCCATCGGCGCGTTGTAGAAGGCCGGCGACGGGTTGATCAGCAACTGCGCCTGCTTGTTCAGCGCTTCGATCATGCCTTCGTTGCAATGCCCGAGGCTGTTGACTGCCCACCCCTGGATGAAATCAAGGTATCGCTTGCCGGTATTGTCGTAGATCCACGAACCCTTGCCGTGCGTGAAAACGATCTCGGGCCGGTTGGTGATGTACATCAGCGACTCGACGGGGTACTCATTGAAATTCATGGCGGCAGGCTCCGGGCGTTGCGGGGTGAAGGACCAGTAAAAGGGACGGAAAAAACAAAAAAGCCACGGCATGCCGTGGCTTTCGTGATTCGAACAACATGCGCCTCATTGGCGCGAATCCGTGACAAAGCCGGCGGCGTCCCTAAGGGAGCAGCGAGCGGCGACGTCGGAGTTCGGACTGGATGCGGTTCATGCGCGAAAGAATACGACAACGCGAGCGCCGGTGTAAACCATGAATTTCGTCTGCAGCGGATTTTTTTTGATCCGCCGCACGGGCTTTCAGAGCTTACGGTAGCGCACGCACGGGTTACACGGACGGATTAGACCGGATTGGCGAGGTCGGCGGCGCTCGTGAAGGAGTCCGCATAGAACTCGTCTGCCGGAAGGCCATGGTGCTGCGTGAAATCGCGCTGCGCCGACTCGACCATCACCGGTGCGCCGCAGGCGTACACCTGATAACCCGACAAGTCTGGCAGGTCTTCGATGACGCTACGATGAACAAAGCCCGTGCGGCCGGTCCATGCGTCGCCAGGGTCCGGCTCGGACAGCACGGGCACGAACTTGAAGTTCGGAATCTCGCGCGCCCATTGCTCGGCGAGCTCCAGCAGGTACAGGTCTTTCTTGCGGCGCGCCCCCCAGTACAGCGTCATCGGCCGCTCGAGGTTCTTGAACACTGCATGTTCGACAATCGCCTTCAGCGGCGCAAAGCCGGTTCCGGAGGCGAGCAGCACGATCGGCTTGTCCGAATCTTCGCGCAGGAAGAACGTGCCGAGCGGCGCTTCGAAGCGCAGGATGTCGCGTTCCTTCATGGTGTTGAAGACGTGATCGGTGAACGCGCCGCCGGGCATATGGCGGATGTGCAGCTCGATCGGGCCTTCGACGTGCGGCGCATTCGCCATCGAATAGCTGCGGCGCTTGCCGTCCTTCAGGATGAATTCGAGGTACTGGCCGGCGAGGTATTGCAGGCGCTCGTTGGCGGGCAACTGCAGCTTCAGCACGATGACGTCGTCGGCCTTGCGTTCGATGGCGTTCACGCGGCACGGCAGCTTCTTGACCTGCACGTCGCCCACACCGGCCACTTCGCGGATGTCGATCTCGAGATCGGTACACGGTGTTGCGCAACAGAAGAGCGCCATGCCGCGGGTTTTTTCATCGTTCGACAGCGCCGACGAAGAGTGCTGGCGCTGTTCGACTTCGCCGCTCAGCACGGTGCCCTTGCACGAGCCGCAGGCGCCGTTTTTGCAGCCGTACGGCAGTCCGATACCCTGGCGCAGGGCAGCGGTCAGGACCGGTTCATCGGGTTCTACTTGAAACTGCCGGCCGCTTTGCCGGAGGGTTACATTAAATGCCATAGCGTGTTCGAGTTCGAAGAGTCGGTAATCGGTGCGAGCCGCCCTTGACGGCTACAATGCGTCCACCATGAAAGCCACACGAAACTTGCGCCGGCCGCGCGTGCTCATTGTGGGCTGCGGCGATGTCGGCATGCGTTGTGTCGAGCTGCTGCGGCCGCGCGCGCACCTTTTTGCGCTGACAACCCAGCCTGCCCGTTGCGCCGAATTGCGCGCGGCGGGCGTAACGCCGCTCATCGGCGACCTCGATGCGCGCGATAGCCTGAAGCGGCTCGCGGGCCTCGCGCCGCGCGTGCTGCATCTGGCCCCGCCGCAAAAGACCGGCGACGACGACCGTCGTACACGCGCGTTGCTCGCAGCCCTGAGCGCACGCCGCATTCGACCCGCACGCAGTGCGGCTGCGCCGGTAGCGCGTTTGCGCCGCCTTCGCGCTGCATGGATGGAACGGGAAACAGCCGATATTGTACCCGACGGGGTAGGGCGCCCCTCTGGTTCGCGGCCGCCTGTGCGTCTGGTTTACGCGAGTACAACGGGCGTGTATGGCGACTGCGGCGGCGCGCTAATCGACGAAACACGCACGGTCCGCCCGGCCAACCCGCGCGCGCTGCGCCGGGTTTCTGCCGAACGGCAACTGCGGCGCGCCACCGCGCGCGGCGCCGTGCAGGCGAGCATTGCGCGCATTCCGGGCATCTATGCCGGCAACCGCTTGCCGCTCGCGCGGCTTGAAAAGGGCACCCCCGCGCTGATCGATGCCGATGATGTCTACACCAGCCATATCCACGCCGACGATCTCGCCGCGATTCTGGTGCGCATGATGAGACTCGGGCGGCGAGGGCGGGTGGTCCACGCGTCGGACGATACGATGCTGAAAATGGGCGAGTACTTCGACGTGGTGGCGGACGCGTACGGTCTCGAACGTCCGCCGCGTATCACGCGGGAGCAAGCCGAGACGCAGATGGAGCCGATGATGATGTCGTTCATGCGCGAATCGCGGCGACTTGTGAACGAACGGATAAAGCGCGAGTTGCGGGTGCGTTTGCGCTATCCGACGGTGGCGGATTTCCTGCGCAGCGCGCAACGGGACGCCGAGGCGAGCGGCTAAACGCTCAAGCGAGCGCTGCAACGCCTCACGCCAGCAGCGGCGCCCGTCTCAACCAACCTTAGGTCAGCGCGGGCAGCGCTTCCAGCAGTAGGAAGCACAGAACTGCGCCGATCAGCGCGCCAATCAGGCTCGGATGATACTTGTGCCGTATGTGCATGACGATCAGCAGCACGCCGACCAGGACCACGGCAAGGCAAATAAACGCAATCATCGCGGCCGGGATCTCGAACGAATTGTTGATGACCATGGCGCCCCTCCCTGAAACCTTTGTAGTCTTTGTTTAACCGAGTATAGAGCGACTTGTCAGGAAGGGCATGCTGCGGCGCAGCGCAAATGGGGCGATAACGCTGACCTATGTGGGGCGGTCCACACAGCACTCTCGACGCCGTGGGGCTTGGCGGCTTTATTACCGGTTTACCCGCTCCGTAAAGATCCGAGGTCGGCTTCGCCGAGCCACTGCCATGCGCCTTCGGCCAACGTCGTGGGCAAGCTCAAACTACCGATCCGCTCGCGATGCAGCGCCTCCACACGGTTGCCCGCCGCCGCGACCATGCGCTTCACCTGGTGGTATTTGCCTTCGAGCACGGTGAGTTCGAGCGCGTGCTCGCTGCGGGCATGCGCTGCGACAGCGGCGATCGGTTTCGGCTCGCCATGCAGCAGCACGCCCTCGCGCAACGCGCTGAGCTGCGCGTCGTCGAGAGGATGACGGGTGGTTGCGATATAGACCTTCGGCATCTTGCGCTTCGGTGAAGTGAACGCATGGACGAACTTGCCGTCATCGGATAGCAGCAGGAGCCCGGTCGTATCTTGGTCGAGCCGGCCGACGCATTGCACACCGCGCGCCGCGAACTGCGGCGGCAACAGGCTGAAGACGCTCAGGTGGTGCTGCGGCTCGCGCGAACACTCGTAGCCCGCGGGTTTGTTGAGCAGCAGATATGCGTGCTCGCAGTAGGGCCACGTGGCGCCGTCGACGGTAAAGTTGAGCGCCTCGGTCGGGACATCGGTATCGGGGTCGGCGAGGACGGCGCCGTCGATCGTCACGCGGCCGTCAGCGATCAGCGCGCGGCATTGACGTCGTGAACCGAAACCCTGGGTGAAGAGAACGCTTTCGAGATTCATGGGGGGCGAGAGAACGGCAGGGCGAAATGCAGGCGAAGGACCGCAGTCCGTCACTTCGCGTGCATTCTACCCGGCGCGGCCCCGGGTTCCCTCGCTTAGTCGAAGCGCCTCAATGCACGCCCGCGCGTCGCTCCACAAAACGCCGCACATAATCGTCCGCCGGACGCGTGAGGATTTCGTTCGGCGTGCCTTCCTGCACCAAGGTGCCGTCACGCAGGATCGCGATGCGGTTGCCGATGCGTAGCGCCTCATCCAGATCGTGCGTGATAAACACGATGGTCTTGTTCAGCGTCGCCTGCAACTGCAGCAACTGGTCCTGCATTTCGGTGCGGATCAGCGGGTCGAGCGCGGAGAACGCTTCATC
>Ga0302178_10000408_pt1 | contig 39743 bp, 35 predicted proteins | sample I_Palsa_E1_3_FD_198790 | JGI IMG/M metagenome (GOLD analysis project Ga0302178, IMG submission 198790) | Peat permafrost microbial communities from Stordalen Mire near Abisko, Sweden - I_Palsa_E1_3 | ecosystem: Environmental > Terrestrial > Soil > Palsa > Peat permafrost | place: Sweden... | reverse complement strand
CTATATAGAAAAAAATCCCGGACAATTCGCTGAATCCACCCGGCATATATTTTCTTTTGGATTTATCGATAGGGATACGCGTTTATCCGATGCTTTGGGATTGCCCATGTCATTGACCTATGATGAGCTGCAATAGGCGAGTTGAAGCGCTTGATGTTTGGCTACTGCGTGCGGCCATTTCGAAGCGCGGCCATCGGCTCGACGCTGTGGCGCGACGCCGTGGTTTGGGTGGTTTGCCCATGCCATTCCCCAGTTGCTGGGTCGCGGCGTGACCCCGGGCGTCTCCGCATTCCCTCAAGATCCAGTGCAAAAAGCCAAACGCCCTAAAATCATGATAGAGAAAATCGAATAAGCCCGCCGAAATTTCATAATACGAAAAATGGTTTTGTGTCATAAAAAATGCTGCTGCATGGCACAAAATATTACATTGCGGATGAGGTAAATACATTCCGCATCATGATAAATAGACGCAATCAATTGATTTAAAACAATATTTTATTTAAACAAAACTCTTTTCAGTGCTATCTCTGCCGTCCTGTTTTGCCTAGACTCTTATATAAGAGTTCGCGAGTCGTACTGACTAAACGGCACAGCTTCCGAACTACAGATAGTCAATCCGCTTGTTTGCCCGATTTTTTCTATTCTGGAGATAGCCATGACGCGTCAACAGCAAATTCAGGAACTGCAAAAACAATGGAACGAAGATGCCCGCTGGACCGGCATCACGCGCACCTACTCGGCAGAAGACGTAGTGCGTTTGCGCGGCTCGGTTCAAGTAGAAAATACGCTGGCCAAGCGCGGCGCGCAGCGTCTGTGGGAACAGCTGAAGAATGAGCCTTTCGTCAATGCGCTCGGCGCGCTGACCGGCAACCAAGCCATGCAGCAGGTCAAGGCCGGCTTGAAAGCCATCTATTTGTCGGGCTGGCAGGTTGCCGGCGATGCCAACAATGCCGGTGAAATGTACCCGGACCAATCGCTGTATCCGGCGAACTCGGTGCCGCAAGTCGTGAAACGCATCAACAACACCTTGACGCGCGCTGACCAAATCCAATGGTCGGAAGGCAAAAATCCAGGCGACGAAGGTTACCTCGACTACTTCGCACCGATCGTCGCCGACGCAGAAGCCGGTTTCGGCGGCGTGCTGAATGCCTTCGAATTGATGAAATCGATGATCGAAGCGGGCGCTGCGGGCGTTCATTTCGAAGACCAATTGGCGTCCGCCAAGAAATGCGGTCATATGGGCGGCAAAGTGTTGGTGCCGACACGCGAACAAGTGGCCAAGCTGACCGCCGCACGTCTTGCCGCCGACGTTTCGGGCACGCCGACGCTGTTGATCGCGCGCACCGATGCGGAAGCCGCCGACCTGATCACCTCGGATATCGATGATAACGACAAGGTGTTCCTGACCGGCGAACGTACCATCGAAGGTTTCTACCGCACCCGCCCGGGCATCGAGCAGGCCATCTCACGTGGCCTCGCCTATGCGCCGTATGCCGATTTGATCTGGTGCGAAACCGGCAAGCCCGATTTAGAATACGCCAAGCAATTTGCCGAAGCCATTCATCAACAATTCCCGGGCAAGATGCTGTCGTACAACTGCTCGCCGTCGTTCAACTGGAAGAAAAATCTCGACGACGCCACGATTGCGAAGTTCCAGAAAGAGCTGGGCGCGATGGGCTACAAATTCCAGTTCATCACGCTGGCCGGCTTCCACAGCTTGAACTACTCGATGTTCAACCTCGCCTACGGCTATGCCCGCAACCAGATGAGCGCTTTCGTCGAATTGCAGCAAGCCGAGTTTGCCGCGGCCGAGCGTGGCTTCACTGCCGTCAAACACCAGCGAGAAGTCGGCACCGGTTACTTCGATGCCGTGGCACAAACCGTTGAACGCGAAGCATCGACGACTGCATTGCACGGTTCGACCGAAGACGAACAATTCTTCGACAAGAAAGTTGCCTAGACGTTAAGCCATGCCTGACTCGGCGCCCGCCGATTCTGCGGCGCCGATATCGACATGGTGTAAGCAGCCCGCCCGGCAATCTCCGGACGGGCTGTTTTATTTGGGGAACGCTGACTGGTCGGCCTAGCGGTAGACGATGACGGGGATATCGGTGTGGGTCAACACACGTTGCGTCTCGCTGCCGATCAATAAACTGCCCAGGCCGCGGCGACCGTGCGACGACATCAAGATCACATCGCAAGCGTGGTGCTGCGCCGCTTCGATAATCCCCAGATACGGCGAAGGATGAACACTGGTGCAGCTGTCGCAGGGCACTCCCGCCAATTTGGCAGCTTCCTCGACTTCGCGCAAATGGATTTCGGCTTCGCGCTCGCAACGGGCCAGGAATTCAGAGGGCGCCTCAACGGCAAAATCGGAGAATGGCGAATAAGGGTACTGGGGCAGGCAGGCGTAAGCTGTTACTCGGGCGCCTAAAGCTTGTGCGAGTTCGATGCCGCCGGCAATCGCCTTGTGCGATAAATCGGAGCCATCGGTGGGAACCAAAATATGCTTGAACATGAAGCGGCCTCCTAAAAGACTCACCGTCACGACCGGTGCCGGGTTCATTGGCACACCCGGATTCCGTTCAAGCGGAACGGGCCTGTCCGTGCCGCAGTGATTTCATTCTAGGCCCTGCCCCCGGCGCTGCCACCTAGCTTATACCCGCCCCCGGCGATAAAAAAAATCCAGACAGAGGCTTATCCGCTTATGCCCCAAGGAGAATGACCACGGAGGATTGCCGGGACGCCCGACAAGCGGTCCGCATGCATCGCTAAGCCCCAACGCCCCAATAGCCCTCGGTTCCATAGGTATTTTTTAGGAAATCGAGGAATAATCTGACGCGCAGCGGTAAATGTCGCCGCTGAGGAAATACCGCATGAATCCCGACCGCGGGCGCGGCAAACTCATCGAGCACGGTCAGCAGCCGGCCCGCGGCAACATCGTCGCCGACTTCCCACCACGAACGCCAAGCGAGCCCCCGGCCGGCCAGACACCATTCATGTAACACCGCGCCGTCCGAGCAAGACATGGTGCCGGTGGCCCGAATCGAAACGACTTTGCCGTCGCGCTGAAAAGTCCAGCCGCGCTGTTGATTTGCGCCGGCGCTAAATGCCAGGCAGTCAAAGCGACTCAGATCTTCCAGCGACTCGGGACGACCGTGCTTCGCCAGATACTGCGGCGCTGCAATACACACGCGCCGCGTCTCGCCCAAGAGCAAGGACACCAAACTGGAATCGGGCAGCTCGCCCAAGCGCACCGCGCAATCGTAACCCTCGTTGACCAGGTCGACCGTCCGGTCGTTCAGATCGAGCGTCACGGTGACGTCGCCGTGCATGCCCGTGAATAGGGGGATCAGCGGCGCCACATGGCGGCGTCCAAAACCCGACGGCGCCGACACCCGCAAGTGGCCGCTGGCCTTGACCCCGCCCGCCGACACGCTGTCCTCGGCGCTTTGCACATCGTGAATGATGCGCTGGCAGTCCTCCAGAAAGGCCGAGCCTTCGAAGGTCAGTGAAATTTTTCGGGTGGTGCGCAGCAGTAACTTGACTCCGAGACGTTCTTCCAGCGCATCGAGGCGTCGGCCTATCATGGCTGGCGCCACGCCCTCTGCTAGTGCCGCGGCGGACAAACTGCCACGCGCGACTACGGCGGCAAAGGTTTCAAACTGCTTTAGACGGTCCATCACCAGCCTTGTCGATTAGAGAGGGAAAAGTCAGCAATAAAGGGACTTACCCGTATTTTCCAACCAAAAAGGTAGGTAATGCAAGTCATGAACTATCGCTATAGCGATACGCCGCGAACTTGCGACTTGATATGCAGCGGCGCTACGCGGCGCGTGCGGTTTTACCGAGCCGATGTTTGACCCAATCGCCGCCGTCGATAACCGGACGCCCTATCGCCCCGCCCGCCGTAATCGGATAAAACAAACAATCGAAAACCCGCGGCTGCCCCTGCTCCAGGACTTCGACATACACTTGGCGTCGAATAAACAGACCCTCTTGTCCCGGGTAGATTTCTTCGATTTCATCGAGTATCGGCAGCAAAGCCGCATCGATTTGATAAACGTCGCCAACCACCTCGGAACCGCCCGCATCCAGCAGAAGGCCGGGATAATTGCCGAAATCGTAGAGCGTGCCCCACAGGCTCGCCCGACCGACGAGACGGGGTGCCGCGATGCCATGGCGGGCGGCGGCAACCGCAATATCATTGGCTTCGCCGCTGCGCAGCGTGCCGTATACAAATGCATTGATCATGCGTGTATGAGTGTCGGATAAAGGGTTCTTGGACAAAACCAGCCCGCGTGCGATGGCCGCAACTGGCAAACCAGGTCGTCGCGCACACGCATCGACCAGACGTAAGTTTAAATGAGTGGGCACTCCATGCGCAAAATCGGCCCAAGATGACGTTCTTCGCCTACGGTGCGAAAACCAACCCGCCGGTACAAACGGGCCGCCGGATTATCCGAAAACACCCTGAGACGCAGCATGGCGAGTCCGCGCGCCTTGGCGATCTCGCGCGCCCGACCCAGCAGGAATGCGCCGGCGCCGAGATTGCGGTGGGTCGACACAACGTGAATATCGCGCACATGCAGAGCTTCGCCTTCAATATCGATACGCAACACGCCGATCGGTATGTCGGCCCATTCGACGATGTAGTTCTCCGAAATATTCCAGCTTGCGAGAAACAAGTCGTTGCGCCAGGTTAAACCATGTCTGCGGTAATAGCCGAGCATATTGGAACGCGTCAGCGAAAGCCCAAACTCGTATTCATCGGCTCGGGCGGCACGCAAGGTAAATTGCTTGGGATCGATGGCAGGATTGAACATTACGCTTTCGCATGAGCTTGTTATGCCTCACCTTACCCGGCATGCTCGCGCTTGGCAACCGTTCCGGCCCAACACAACGCTGATGCGGCGCCCCGGGAAAAGCCTGCGTCGGCTTTGGGCTTCAGGTAGCTTGGGTTATGGCTAAGTGCTAGCTTGCGGACTACTTTGCTTGTTGCTGCCAAAGGGCGGTATTTTTCCGGAGCAGATCCTCCATCACATTGTCTTTGTTCAGCTTATAAGCAGCCTTGGCGAGCAAAGCACGCATGACGTCGGTGTTGCAGGCAGATTTATGTGAAATAGTCAGAAACAGATTTTCGTTACTAATTGGCAGTGCTATTTGCGTCAAGCCACGGAGATTCATTTTGGCAACATAAGCCTGGACCGGCGCTTCTTCATAGATCAAATAATTGACACGCGACATCTGTAGCATTTTCAATGCCTTGCTCCAAACTCGGTACGGTCACAATCTTTAACGAGGCTTTGGCATAACTGTCGAAATCCTCCCCAAAGCTATTGTGTATTACGGTCACCCCCACCAAACCTCGCAGATCCGACCACGTTTTATAGTTGAGGTGCGCCGTATCCCGAGTCCAGATGACGGAAGGGGTTATGCGAAAGGGTGGATAGACATAGTCCATATAGTCCAACCGCGGCAAGGTTAAAAATACGCCGACGATCAAATCTTCATGCCCAAGCTTGGTCTCTTCTTGAACTCGCCCCCAAGGCCCGATATATTTTGTCTCTATCGTAATGCCTAATTCCTTGGCGAGTAGCTGAATGAAATCCGCGTTGGCTCCAATCAGTCGCGTTGCATCATTCGGATCGCGCCACAGATAAGGAGGAAACTCAGGATTGCCGGACGCAACCATGTGCGTACAAACACCGCTCGTGTCGGCGGCATGAGCCCGATGCATGAAGAAACCCAGTGCAACTACCAAGCACACGCCGCCAATTTTTCGGAGAAGCCCGGCGCGGTGACAATGTTGTCCCAACTGCTTCATGCTGCTTTGGCTTGAAGCGGAGCGTTAAGGTGAACGGCCGGCCGCTCCAGCAGCAAAGTCGGGGGAAAAGCGACCCGCACACACCCCCAATGCCGCCGCGATATGAAAATCGGCATGGCGAATACACATGCGACCTCCCCCGTATCGCGCAAATAAGTTTGCAGTAGATGATGACCATCGAAGGTCGCAGAACGTTTGCCGGTATCGTCATCAAAAATACGCTTGGCACGGCTACATGCTAGATCGCGGACCGGATCGCCCGTCAAGGGATGGGAGAAAGCTCGATGATGGGCCGGCATATAGCAGTTGGTGTCATAAGCCACAGAAAAGATCAAGCCGGGATGCTGCTCCAGCATCACATCGAAGAGTTTTTGCAGATCCTGCTCCACCACCTCGTCATAACTGGTCGCATACTTCTGCGGATGAGTGCCGGGCACGGCTCGGTATGCCTGATCGAAAATATTGACGCCGCGACCGGAGACCTGTTCCAGATAGGCCTGGACCCGGTCTCGGAACAGTTCGACGTCCGCAAGCAGCGTGTCGTAGGTGCTGCCTCTGACCGTAAATTGCGCGCCGATTTCATGCATTTGCTCGGTATAACCGCGCAAGCGCGCCACCAACTCACGCGACTCATTCATTTCATCGAAGGTCTTGGACGACAGTTGATTGATCTCGGTGACGTGCCCACTGATATCGCCATTGGTTTCACGTATCGCGAAGATCGAGCCGATAATGTCCGAGATTTGCGCGTCGACCTGTTCCAGGTCGTTGACGACGATTTCGAAATTGTCGGCATAGCGGTTAACCGCCTCGCAGCTCAGCGAACTTTCGGTGCGAATGCTGGACGTCGCATGTTCGGTGATCCCTACGGCCTCCGTGATCGCAAGCGCGCTGGTCGTGATCACGGCGGTAGCATCGCTGACCTTTCTGGCTAGTGTACGAACTTCCTCCGCGACCACGGCGAAGCCCCTACCCGCAACGCCGGCGCGGGCCGCCTCGATCGCCGCATTGAGCGCAAGTAGATTGGTCTGATCCGAAATACCTTTGATCAACTGGCCGATCTCGTGAATTTTTTCCGAGTCGCGCTTCAAATTGCTCACTGTGGCCGAGACTACATGGGATCTTTCGCTGATTGCGCTCATCTGTTTTGCCAGCGCGTGCAACTCGCGATTGGATTGACGTACCGCGTCCAAACTACTTGTCGTCGCATTGCGAATCGACGAAGCGTTTGCATTCATGCTGTCGACTGCGGTTGTGAGCAGGCGATTTCCGGCAAACACTTCGGACGCAAGTTCGCGCTGCCGTGCCGCCGACGTCCATGCGTGATCGACATGCCGATTCACTCGCGCCGACTCGACCGCAATACGCGTGCCGCCGTGACGCAAATTCAGAATCAAACCGTCGATACGCTTGAGCAAAACCTTGGCGCCGGCATGCCATGCCAAGAAGCCAACCAGCGCCATGCCGAGCCCGGCACTCGCCATTCGCGACGTGCCATGGAGCGCCGCCGGGTTGGCCAGCTCGGCAATCAGCGCACATAGCACGGCTGCCAGCACCACGATCAGGACCTGCTTTTTCTTGATATGCATAGCGCCCTCGTTGCCTACGTCATTACGACTCCCACGACAACCCGTAAAAACTAATCGTTGTCGTTTTGGGTTTATGTTTCCGATAATTTATCGACAATTTATTGACGTCAACATTTTTTTGAGAGATTTTTATGTTCACCGAGCGTGGTGAAGGATGGTCTGGGATGGCGCATCGTGGTGTTCCCGCCCTGAGGATGGGGTCGATCCTAAGCGTCGAGGAAACGGCATGCCGCCCTGGTCTGGATGCTCCAGTGTTTACCCCTAATCAACAAAAAGGCATTTACAAAGCATTATTTTATCGATAATTTATCGATAAATTATAGACGTTAAGTGCTGCTTTGAGCGAGCGACTATCGAAAACTGGGTTCGGTCCCAACCGCCCCCCGAATTGCAGGATCACAGACCAGGAGGTTCTCATGACGCAATCTGAAGCTTTATCCCAGCAGTCCAAAGATACACGGTGGCAATTCTGGGTTGACCGCGGCGGCACTTTCACCGACATTGTGGCTCGCAGTCCCAACGGTCAGTTGCTGACGCACAAGCTATTGTCGGAAAACCCCGAGCGTTATAAAGATTCGGCCGTACAAGGCATACGAGAACTACTGGGCCTGGCGGACGGCGTGGCCATTCCAAGCGAATTGATAGACAGCGTACGCATGGGCACCACGGTCGCCACCAACGCTTTGCTTGAGCGTAAAGGCGCGCGCACGGTACTCGCCATCACTCGCGGCTTTGCCGATGCGCTGAGAATTGCTTATCAAAATCGCCCGAAGTTATTCGTGCGCGATATCCAGTTGCCGACCATGTTGTATGAGGATGTGGTCGAAATTGACGAGCGCATCGGCGCAAGTGGCGAAGTCATTCGTAAACTCGATGTCAAACAAGCCGCCGAGGCCCTTCAACAGGCATTTGATCAAGGCATACGCTCGTGCGCCATCATCCTGATGCACGGCTATCGCTATACGGCCCATGAGCGCACGCTGAAAGAACTAGCGCAGGAAATCGGCTTTACGCAAATTTCCGTCAGTCACGAGGTCAGCCCTTTGATGAAATTGGTTTCGCGGGGCGATACCACAGTAGTCGATGCCTACTTATCGCCGATTTTACGGCACTACGTAGAGCGTGTGGAAAGCGAGCTCGGGCCTGTGCCTTTGCAGTTTATGCAAAGCAATGGAGGCCTGACCGATGCGCATCGCTTCCAGGGTAAGGACGCGATTCTGTCGGGTCCGGCCGGCGGCATTGTAGGCGCCGTGCAAGTGTCCAAACTGGCCGGTTTTGACAAGATTATCGGCTTCGATATGGGTGGCACCTCCACCGATGTCACCCACTATGCCGGTGAATACGAGCGCGATTTCGTGACCGAGGTCGCGGGCGTGCGGCTGCGCGCGCCGATGATGAAAATTCATACGGTGGCCGCAGGCGGCGGTTCGATCTGCTCGTTCGACGGCAGCCGTTTCCGGGTCGGCCCCGAAAGCGCGGGCGCCAATCCCGGCCCGGCCTCATACCGCCGCGGCGGGCCACTGACCGTAACCGACTGCAACGTCATGACGGGCAAGATCCGCGCCGATTTATTCCCCTGTGTGTTTGGGCCAAATGGCGATTTGCCGCTCGATACCGAGATCGTCAGGCAAAAATTCGCGGCGATCGCAGCCGAAGTCAAAGAAGCTACCGGTGTCACCCGCACCCCGGTGGAAATCGCCGAAGGTTTCCTTAAAATCGCGGTCGAAAACATGGCCAATGCGATCAAGCAGATTTCCGTGCAGCGCGGCTATGATGTTACCCGCTATACCTTGGCTTGTTTCGGCGGCGCCGGTGGACAACATGCCTGCCTGGTCGCCGACGCATTAGGTATGACCAAGGTCTTTATCCATCCGCTGGCCGGCGTCTTGTCGGCCTACGGTATGGGACTGGCTGATGTGCGGGCCATGCGCCAGCAAGCGATTGAGACTCAGCTTGAGCTAAGCGCATTGACGCGCTGCGATAGCGCGTTCGAGCCGCTGGAAATCGATGCCGAACGTGAAGTCATGGAGCAGCATATTGAGGCTTCGCAAATCACTTTGCGTCGCACTTTACATGTCAAATACGACGGCACCGACACCGCATTGGAAATTGACTTTGAGCGAGATCCTGCCCGTATCGTCGAGACGTTCGAGCGTTTGTATCGTGCCCGCTACGGTTTCCTGATGCCCAACAAGGCATTGGTGATCGAAGCCATTGCGGTTGAAGCCATCGGCCAGGCGCATTGCGTGCAAGCCGAGCATTGGCCGATTGCGGACAATGCCGGTATCAGCCCCGCTGCCATCCATACTGCCCAAGTCTTCTCGGGCGGCGCTTGGCGCGAAACCCCGGTGTTCGATCGTCTTATGTTAGCGCCCGGCGCGCAGATCCAGGGTCCCGCCATCGTCATGGAAAAAACCGGCACCAATGTGATCGAAGCCGGTTGGAAGGTGACCGTCACGGCTTTGAATCACTTGGTCTTGGAGCGCTACCAGCCGCTTCAGAACGCCCATGCCATCGGTACCGAAGCCGATCCGGTGTTGCTTGAGGTGTTCAATAATCTGTTTATGTCGATTGCCGAGCAAATGGGCGTCACCCTGGCGAACACCTCCTATTCGGTGAACATCAAGGAACGGCTCGATTTTTCCTGCGCCTTGTTTGACGCCGACGGCAATCTGATCGCCAATGCCCCGCATATGCCGGTTCATCTCGGTTCGATGGGAGAAAGCGTGCAAGTCATCATCGACCGGCGTGGCGGAACCATGGCGCGCGGCGACGTATTCGCGCTGAATGCGCCCTACGCGGGAGGCACGCACCTGCCCGACATTACCGTAGTGATGCCGGTGTTTGTCGCGCATCATACGCAACCCATGTTTTATGTCGCGGCACGCGGCCATCATGCCGATATCGGCGGCATGACGCCAGGTTCGATGCCGCCCGACTCGACCCATGTCGATCAGGAAGGCGTATTACTCGATAACGTTCAGCTGATTTCACAAGGACAATTTCTGGAATCCGAAATACGCTCGATACTTTTGTCGGGCGTCTATCCGGTACGCAACGTCGAACAAAACCTCGCCGATCTGCGCGCCCAGGTGGCGGCTTGCTCGAAAGGTGCGGAAGAACTGCAAAAAATGTGCGACCAGTTTGGCCTAGCAGTCGTCAACGCCTATATGCAATACGTACAAGATAATGCTGAAGAAGTCGTGCGACGCACCTTGTCGGTCCTGAAAGACGGTCAGTACGAGTACGAGATGGACGATGGCGCCAAGGTCGTGGTCAAGATTACCATCGATCGTAACGCGCGCTCGGCGCTGATCGACTTCACCGGCACCAGCGAACAGCAGCCCTCGAATTACAACGCGCCGTCCTCGGTGTGCAAGGCTGCCGTGCTGTATGTATTCCGTACGCTGGTCGATGACAATATTCCGCTGAACGCCGGTTGCATGAAGCCGCTGGAAATTCGCATCCCTGCGGGGTCCATGCTCAACCCATGTTATCCGGCAGCCGTGGTGGCCGGCAATGTCGAAACATCGCAGGTGGTGACGGACGCGCTCTATGGCGCGCTGGGCATTATGGCAGCCTCACAAGGTACGATGAACAATTTCACTTTCGGCAATCAGGAGTTTCAGTACTACGAAACCATCTGTGGCGGTTCGGGCGCGGGCCCCTCATTCGACGGCTGCGATGCCGTACAAACCCATATGACCAACTCCCGCCTGACTGACCCGGAAGTTCTGGAATGGCGCTTTCCGGTTCGGCTCGATGAATTCAAGGTCCGCCAAGACAGCGGCGGCATCGGTGAATATACCGGCGGCAACGGCACCGAACGCCGCATCCGGTTTCTTGAACCGATGACGGCGGTGATGTTGGCTAACCGTCGACGCGTCGCGCCGTTCGGCCTGGCCGGAGGCGCCGCGGGAGCACTTGGCCACAATTGGGTGGAGCGCGCCGCCCCCGAAGGGGCGCCGGAGGTAGCGCATGAAATATTCGGCGCGCGCCATCAAGTTCAGATGGAAATCGGCGACGTGTTTGTGATCCAAACACCGGGCGGCGGCGGCTATGGACAACGCCCAGTTCGATATTTCAAATCCTAGTACTTCATCTGCCATGAGCTGGCAAACCCTTCTTGTTGGAGTTTGCCGTCACCCCTCATGACAGACGTCAATCTTTAACACCCTGGATCACGCGAACCATGAAACATCTCACCTTGCGCCAAAAACTTTGGCTACCGCTGGCTTTATCGTGGTTCGCGCTGCTCCTGTTGACGGTTTGGCACGCTCAGCAGTCGCGCAATCTACAACTGGCGGAACGACGCAATGATCTGAGCGATATCGTCGACATGTCGTATTCGATCATCGCAGGCTTCGAGAAGCAAGCTTCAACGGGCGCCATGACAAACGATGCCGCACAACAGGCGGCTATGGTTCGGGTATCGGATCAGCGCTACGGCAAAGATGGCTATGTCACGATCGTCGGCGCGGATTCAGTGGTTTTGATGCACCCGATCAACCCGAAACTCGACGGCAAAGATATGTCGAACTGGAAAGATCCGAAAGGCACGCTGCTCTACCAGAAAATAGCAGCGGCGGGGAGTTCTCCGGCCAGCACAGGTTATATCGAGTATTACTGGCCACGGCCCGGGGCGCAGGAAGCCAGCTTGAAGCTCAGTTACGTGAAACGCTTCAAACCATGGAATTGGGACTTGGTGGCGGGCGTGTACCAGGATGACATTCAGGCGGAATACTACGCAACGCTTGAGCAGTCGGGTGCCGTGTTATTGACTTTGGGTCTGCTTATTTCGATCATCGCATCGTTCGCGGTCAAAAGCATTCGCGCCACGGTGGGAGGGGAGCCTGCAGCTGCAGCCACATTTGCGCGGCAAATTGCCGGCGGAGACTTGAGCAGCCGCATAGACGTGTCGCCCGGCGACCAAATCAGCGTGGTGGCGGCCATCGCCTATACCCGCGACCGGCTACTTGCGACAATTTCAAATATTAAATCGGCAGTGCTCTCGATCCGGCACGCCACCGATGAAATCGCGGCCGGTAATGCCGACCTGTCGAGTCGCACGGAAGAACAAGCTGCCTCGCTGGAACAAACCGCCTCGGCCATGGAACAATTGACGGCAACCGTCAAACAGAATGCCGATAATGCTCAACAAGCCAGTCAACTGGCCGTCAATGCATCCGAAAAGGCGGACCATGGCGGCGCCATCGTCAGCAAAATGGTAGGCACTATGCAGACCATCACGGATAGTTCAAAGAAGGTCGCGGAAATTACCTCGGTGATCGACGGCATCGCGTTTCAGACCAATATTCTTGCGCTGAATGCCGCAGTCGAAGCAGCCCGCGCAGGAGAACATGGCCGCGGCTTTGCGGTTGTCGCCAGTGAGGTCAGAACGCTGGCGCAACGTAGCTCAAGCGCCGCGCGTGAAATTCGCGGTTTGATCGACACCTCGGTCAAACAAATACAAAGCGGCTCGGCACTGGCCCACGATACCGGCGAAACTATGTCGGCCATCGTGACGGCCATCAAGCGCGTGACCGACATCATGCAGGAAATAGCCTCCGCATCGAAAGAGCAAAGCGTCGGCATCGAAGAAGTGAATCGCGCGGTGTCACAGATGGACGATGTTACTCAGCAGAATGCAGCCCTGGTGGAACAGGCTGCTGCTGCGGCGGCATCGCTGAAAGATCAGGCATTGGATCTTGAGAAAGCAGTTGCGGTGTTTCGGATGCATGAAGGCGAGAGTCGTCGGGATTGAGGCGGCCTATACCTCCGAAGCCACCGGCAAAATCTCCAACACCCGCTCTGCCGGCCGACACAGCCTCGCCCCCAAAGGCGTCATCACAAACGGGCGGTTAATTAGTATCGGATACGCCATCATCGCATCGAGCAAAGCATCGTCGGACAGCGTCGGGTTGTCCAAACCTAACTCCACATAGCGCGGCTCTTTGGCGCGCAATGCGGCTCGCACCGATAGGCCGGCCGCGGCGATCATGGCGGCCAGCGCTTCGCGCGCCGGAGGTTGGTTCAAGTATTCGACGACCTCAGGTTCAATACCGGTATTGCGGATTAGCGCAAGCACATCGCGTGAGGTCCCGCATCGGGGATTATGATAAATCGTAACTGTCATAGTATTGCCCTCCAAGCAACGAGTCTTGAGCATGATTGAAAAAGCCCCGCCGCAGCGAGGCCCCGCATGAGGAGGCGAAAGAATACCGAACGGTGATCTTTCGCCTTGCAACGTTTGCCGAAGGTTTAATGCACCACCCGATCGAACACAAAACGACCCTCGACAAAGTCGACCGGTATCACATCCTTGGGACCGAATTTACCGGACAGTATCAATTTCGCGACCGGATTTTCGATCTCCTGCTGAATCGCGCGCTTGAGCGGACGCGCGCCGAACAAAGGATCGTAGCCGACCAGAGCCACTTGCGCGAGCGCCGCCGGCGACACATCGAGCTGCATCTCAAGCTTGGCCAGCCGTTCAGTTAGGCGTACCAACTGGATTTTGGCAATCGCTTCAATATTGCTGCGGTCCAGACCATGGAACACCACGACCTCGTCGATCCGATTCAGAAATTCCGGACGGAAATGCAGTTTCACTTCATTCCAGACAGCATCGCTGACCGCTTCGTGCGGCTCGCCGACCATGGCTTGGATGGTTTGCGAACCAAGATTGGAGGTCATCACGATCACCGTATTCTTGAAATCGACGGTACGTCCGTGGCCATCTGTCATACGGCCGTCGTCGAGCACCTGCAGCAAGACATTGAACACATCCGGATGCGCTTTTTCGATTTCATCGAGCAAGATCACGCTATACGGTTTGCGACGTACGGCCTCGGTCAGATATCCGCCTTCCTCGTAACCGACATAGCCCGGGGGCGCGCCGATCAAGCGAGCGACACTGTGCTTCTCCATAAATTCGCTCATATCGATGCGAATCAAATGATCTTCCGAATCGAACAGGAAACCGGCCAGCGCCTTGCACAACTCGGTCTTGCCCACGCCTGTCGGCCCAAGAAACAGGAAAGAACCATACGGACGATTTGGATCGGCCAAACCGGCACGCGAACGACGAATCGCATCGGCCACGGCCACCAGCGCTTCTTCCTGACCCACCACGCGCTCATGCAATTTTTCTTCGATATGCATCAGTTTGTCGCGCTCACCCTGCATCATGCGCGACACCGGAATCCCCGTGGAACGCGACACCACTTCGGCGATTTCTTCAGCCCCCACTTGGGTGCGCAGCAGGCGCGGACGATCCGAGGTCTTGCCGCTGGCTTCGGCTTGCGCCACTTCCTTTAATTGCGCTTCAAGCTTGGGCAGTTCGCCGTATTGGAGCTCGGCCACCTTATCGAGTTTGCCTTCGCGTTGCAGGCGCACAATCTCGGCACGCGCATGCTCGATCGCCTCTTTCAGGTGGGCGCTGCCCTGCACGGCGGCTTTCTCGGCCGTCCAGATTTCCTCAAGGTCGGCGTATTCGCGACCGAGCTTGTCGATCTCGACTTCGATCAATTGCAAACGCCGTTGCGAGGCTTCGTCTTTTTCCCGCTTCATCGCTTCGCGTTCGATTTTCAATTGAATCAAGCGGCGATCGAGCTTATCCATTTCTTCGGGCTTCGAATCGATTTCCATCTTGATCTTGGAAGCGGCTTCGTCGATCAGGTCGATGGCCTTGTCCGGCAAAAAGCGATCGGTGATATAGCGATGGCTCAACTCGGCCGCCGCGACAATCGCCGGGTCGGTGATGTCGACGCCATGGTGCAATTCGTATTTTTCCTGCAAGCCGCGCAGGATCGCGATAGTCGCCTCGACGCTGGGTTCATCGACCAACACTTTCTGGAAGCGCCGTTCAAGAGCCGCGTCTTTTTCGATATATTTGCGATATTCGTCGAGCGTGGTCGCGCCGATGCAATGCAATTCGCCGCGCGACAAGGCGGGCTTCAGCATATTGCCCGCATCCATCGCGCCTTCGGCTTTACCCGCGCCCACCATGGTATGAATTTCGTCGATAAAGACAATCGTCTGGCCTTCGTCTTTGGCGATATCGCTGAGTACCGCTTTCAGGCGCTCCTCGAAGTCGCCGCGGTATTTCGCGCCGGCCAGCAAGGCAGCCATATCGAGCGACAGCACCCGTTTGCCTTTTAGCGACTCCGGCACTTCACCGTTGACGATGCGCTGCGCCAAGCCTTCGACAATTGCGGTCTTGCCGACCCCCGGCTCGCCGATCAGCACCGGATTATTCTTGGTGCGGCGCTGCAGAATCTGAATCGAACGACGGATTTCATCGTCGCGGCCGATCACCGGATCGAGCTTGCCGGCACGGGCGCGCTCGGTCAGGTCGACGGTGTATTTTTTCAGGGCTTCGCGCTGACTTTCACCTTCCTGACTCATCACATTCTGGCCGCCGCGCACGGCGTCGATGGCCGCTTCCAGCGCCCGACGCGTGACGCCATGCGCGCGCGCCAGCTTACCGGCCTCGCCCTTGTCGTCGGCTACCGCGAGCAGGAACATTTCGCTGGCGATAAAGCTGTCGCCCTGCTTTTGCGATTCCTTGTCGGTATTGTTCAACACGCCCGTCAGTTCGCGGCCGATTTGCACATTGCCGTCGTGGCCTGTGACCTTGGGCAGTTTATCGATGGCCTCGCCCAGCGCTTTTTGCAAAGCCGGCACTTGAGCGCCGGCACGCTGCAGCAAGGAGCGCGCCGAGCCGTCGGTTTGGGTCAGCAAGGCCAGCAATAGATGCAGCGGGTCAATATATTGATTGTCGCGGCCGACGGCCAAACTTTGGGCGTCGGCTAAAGCTTCTTGAAATTTAGTCGTGAATTTGTCGATGCGCATTGATGCTTACTCCCGATTTTCCCGAATGTGACGATTTCCGGCTTCGATTAACCTGCCTGATGGAAGACAGATGAGGCTATTTGTCGTGTTTTCAAGCGCCGCCTCAGACTTTAGCCACTCTAGACCATGCCAGGGCTTCTTTAGATGACATACGTCAACTTCGCCCCTATCGCGTAGAATTCAGGCATGAATACCGTTAGCGACACCCCCGTGCAATCCGTCACGGACACCTTTGCGGCTGAAACCGCGCCGCCACGCCATGCGCTGCCCAACCGAGTCAATATCGCCGAATTGATCGAGGCGTTCTATCGCCGGGTGCGCGACGATACGCTGATCGGACCGGTCTTTGCCCAGGTGCTGGAGGGCCGCTGGGACAGCCATATGCCAAAAATGGTCGACTTCTGGAGTAGCCTGGTACTGGGTGAAAAATCGTACCAGGGCAATTTGAAAGCCGCACACCAGCCGCTTGCGTCACTCACGCCCGAGCACTTCAATCGCTGGCTGGCGCTGTTTTTCGAAACGGTCGAGCAGCGCTTCGAGCCTGCCGGTGCGGTGCAGTTTATGGAGCCGGCGCTACGCATTGCGCATAGCTTGCAACTCAGCCGTTTCGGCTGGGAATTCAAGGTGCCGGCAGCGCAACAGGCGCTGCTGGAGCGGCTGCGGCCGCGCCGGCCTGATCGTTCAGAGCATTCATAGAAATACTCCGCCCGGTTCACGGCTGCGCCGGGAGCGTGGCTCGATACAAAAATCCTTCACGGTAGCAAATGGACAAAGCGTCACCGACGAATTGATTGAGCGCGCAGACGGAACTATTCGTGACACCCTGTCACTCATTCGTTATTGAATGGATCTTCCATGGACGCCATGAAGACCTCGTCTATTCAATCTAATTGACTCGGGTGAAACTGCATGATCCGTCCTCCAAACAGTCGTAGCATGACTTCGCTTGCTGCAACAAACGCCACCGCGCGCCAAAGAACCACTGGACCAGTTGCGGGTAATACAACCCCTGCTACTGAAGAACGGGTTGGCGAAACACGGCATCCGCGTTTCCAAAATAACCTGCCCCTAGACTTACAGGCAAGGATAGCCCGGCTCCAGCCGTCATCAGCCAGTTCATCTGCGACCCAGCAGCTGGCTCAAACCCGACTAGCCGCGGCCTCCGATTCAGGAAAACTCCCTAAATATTTAGGAATATTCGCCACCGGTAACGCCGGCGATGTTGAAAGACAAATCAAGGAATATATTATTTCTGGCCTGGAGTTGGCAAAAAAAACGTTCCACGAAGATCGGAATATCGTTGACTGCCTTAATGGTATATCCCGCAACGGGGATACTTTAAATGCAGTAGAAGAGCCTCACATAACCACGTTTTTTATTGGTAAAAATACCGCCCAAGCAGAATCCGAACAGTACAAGTCTTTCGAAATAGGTAGAAAAACAGAGATTGATGTTAGCGGCATGGCAATCGTCCCCGGCAAGATAGCCACAGGGATTTGCTTTCCCGATCAATCGATTATTAAGATCGAAAATGAATTCCCCCATATCACTTTAATGACAGGCTCTTGGGAGGCCAGCAAAAGCAACGACTTGCTCGCCGCACTTTTCCGCAAAGGAGGACCGCTCAATGCTGAATGGTCCAACCGAGATTTTAAAGAACTAAATAATGGCTTCGCAAAAAAATTTCAGCTTAAGGTTGGAGACGAAGTTGTCACGGCTTATGTTGTAAAACCTTCCACACTATCCATGCACGCTGAAACAAGAGCCCAGTATTCCGCATAAGCGGATTTCAGAGAACGCTATACACACTACCTATTGAAACTGCGCCGGCAGGCGCATCACCGCGAAATAAAATTCATTTATCGCCGCTTGACGACAAGCAGGAGCTACGGAACCATCGAGCCGATAATAGGCGTGACTCGCGCTGCCCTGAACGAGGCAGTCAGCAGGGCATGGCGGACCATCAATGCCGCGAGTCGGCCCCCGGTTCAGCCGCCGTCTGCGCCCACTTCTCCAGCGCTCGCGTATCCGTATCGCGCGCATCGACCCAATGCGCGCCGCCAGCGGTGGTTTCTTTTTTCCAGAACGGCGCCGCCGTCTTCAAGTAATCCATAATAAATTCGCAGGCCGCGAAGGCATCGCCGCGGTGCGCGGTGGCCACGGCGACCAGGACGATCTGGTCGGTGGGCGCCAACTTGCCGTAACGGTGGATCACCAGCGCGTCGGCTATCGGCCAGCGCGCGCGCGCTTCTCCGATAATCGCCTCCAGCGACTTTTCGGTCATGCCCGGATAGTGCTCCAGCTCCATTTCGGAGACTGCCACGCCTTGGTTTAGGTCGCGCACTACGCCGACAAAACAGGCCAATGCGCCCGCCTCGGGATGCGCGCGGCGCAAAGCACCTGCTTCGGTGGACAGGTCGAAATCTTCTGTCTGGACCTTGACGGTCATAGTGACTCCCCCGGACTAGCCGCCGGTCACCGGCGGAAAAAATGCGACTTCGCAGCCTTCGGTCAGACGTGTTCCGGGCCCGGTCATTTCGTGATTACAGGCCATGCGCAAGGAGCGCCCTTCGGCCAGGGTTTCGGCCCAATCGCCGCCGCGCGCGCGCAACCAACTGCGCACGTCGCCGACCGTGACCACACTGTCCGGCAACTGAACCGCTTCGTCGGCGACGCCCAGCGCTTCGCGCACGCCGGCAAAAAATCTAAGCTGGATCTTCATACTTATAAGCCTAGTTCAATAACTCGGAGAATGGCAGAAAACGCACAAACTCCCCGGCCGCGATCGCGTGCCCGGGCGGATTGTCGATCAAACCATCGCCCCAGACCGTTGAGGTCAGCACCGCCGACGATTGATTCGCAAACAGGTCTAGCCCGCCGTCAGGATTTAAGCGCGCACGCAGAAATTCGTTGCGCCGGTCGGCCTTGGTCTGCGTAAAATCGGCGCGCACCAACAGCACTCGCGGCGTGACCTGGGTGACGCCCTGCAGGCGCAGCACAAACGGCCGCACAAACAACAGAAAGGTCACAAAGCTCGACACCGGATTGCCGGGCAAGCCAATAAAGTAGGCCGGCTGAGCCGAGCTGACGTCGGCTCGATCGATCTCGCCGAACGCCAGCGGCTTGCCGGGTTTGACCGCGATTTGCCATAGATTCAAGCGTCCTAAGGACTCGACCGCCGGCCTCACATGATCTTCTTCACCGACCGAGACTCCCCCCGAAGTCAGCACCAAGTCATGGTCGCGCGCGGCCTCGCGCAGCGTCGCCTGAGTACCGGCAAACTGATCGGGAACAATACCGAAATCGCTGACTTCGCAACCCAGATTTTCAAGTAGCGCACGTAACGTAAAGCGATTGGAATTGTAGATCGCACCGGGTTTGAGCGGCTCGCCGGGCATGGTCAATTCGTCGCCGGTAAAAAATACCGCGACCTTGATGCGGCGCAGTACCGGTAATGTGGCGCATCCCACCGAGGCAGCCAGACCCAGCGCTTGCGCGTCCAGGCGCCGTCCTGCGGCGAGAATTTCGGCGCCGGCGCGGATATCCGCGCCTTGAGCGGTAATCCACTCGCCCGCTTGCGGCGAGGACGCAAAACTCACCCCATCGCCCTCAAGCGTGGCCATTTCCTGCATCACCACGGCATCCGCGCCCGGCGGCACAGTCGCACCCGTGAAGATGCGTGCGGCACTGGCGGGCGCCAGCGGCTGGGCTGGGTGACCGGCGGGAATGCGCTGCGAGATAGGCAAACGCAACGGTAAACGCAACGGCAAATGCGCTGCTTCACCGGCAGACGCCCCCCCTGCATCGGCACCGCCGGTAAAGTCCGCGCACCGTACGGCATAGCCATCCATTGCGCTGATCGCCATGGGCGGCACGTCAATCGGCGAGGTCACACCGGCAGCCAGCACGCGGCGATGGGCATCCAGTGTCGCCAGCGTTTCGATTTCCGTTACGGGGCGCGCCGCCGTCAGCAAAAAGTCCAGTGCTTGCTCGGTACTCAGCATCGGCGGCCGGTTTGCGGGAGGGACCTGAGTCATGATTAAAGCCCGGTATGCTGGGCAATAAATGCCTTGATGCGGGCCCCGTCGGCCGGCAGCACTTCGAAGCGCTGCGGCAGCGACTCGATGCCCTCGAAGCCATGCGGGCGATCCGCCTCACGCCCAAGCGCCTCGCGGATGGTCTCGCCAAACTTGACCGGTTGAGCCGTTTCAAGCACCACCATGGGTATGCCGTGGTCGAGGTATTCACGCGCCACCTTGATGCCATCCGCCGTATGGGTGTCGATCATCGTGCCATAGCGTTGATACACATCGCGAATCGCGGCCACCCGGTCCGCGTGCGCGCTGCGCCCAGATACAAAACCGAATTCCTTGACCCGGGCGAAATCGTCGCTGCGCGACAAATCGAAGCCGCCGCTATGCTCGACATCGCGGAATAATTCCACCACGCGCTGCGGATCGCGGCCCAGCAAATCGAACACAAAACGCTCGAAATTCGATGCCTTCGAGATATCCATGCTCGGGCTGGTGGTATGGAAGGTTTCCGAGGCCTTGCGCACGCGGTAAGAACCACTGCGGAAAAACTCGTCGAGCACGTCGTTTTCATTGGTGGCCACCACCAGCTTGGCAATCGGCAAGCCCATCATGCGCGCAATATGGCCCGCGCAGACATTGCCGAAATTACCCGAAGGTACGGCAAACGACACCTTGGGCAGTGGCGCGCCGGCCGGCACTGGCTGCTGCGGGGTTGCCGCAAAATAGCCCTTGAAGTAGTACACCACCTGCGCCACGACCCGCGCCCAGTTGATCGAATTGACTGTGCCAATTTGCTGGCGCGCCTTGAACGCGTGATCGTTCGATACCGCTTTGACGATATCCTGGCAATCGTCGAACACCCCTTCAACCGCCAAGTTGAAAATATTCGGATCTTGCAGGCCGTACATCTGTGCGGCCTGGAATGCGCTCATCTTGCCATGCGGCGAGAGCATAAAGACGCGCAAGCCGGCCTTGCCGCGCATGGCGTATTCGGCAGCGCTGCCAGTGTCGCCCGAGGTCGCGCCTAGAATATTCAAGGTCAGACCGCGGCGCGCCAAAGCATATTCGAACAAATTGCCCAGCAACTGCATGGCCATATCTTTAAAGGCCAGCGTCGGCCCGTTCGACAGCTCAAGCAGGGCCAACGGCGCGCCTTGCTCGATGCCCAGCACCTTCAAAGGGGTGATCTCCGCGGCGCGGCTGCTATCGCGGCCGTTGCAATAGACCTCGGCCGTGTAAGTGCGGCGGGTCAATTCGCGCAGATCTTGCTCGGGAATATCGTCGGCAAACTTCGCCAGCACTTCGTAGGCCAGATCGGCGTAGGACAAATGACGCCATTGCTGCAACTCGGCAGAGCTCACTGTCGGATAGGCATCCGGCAGGTAAAGTCCGCCGTCTTTGGCCAGACCGCCCAGCAGAATATCGAAGAAGGAATGTCGCTCGGCCGACTCGGCCGACGCGCGGGTTGAAATATAGTTCATGGCAATTAGTTTCGTCGTTCGGCAGGTCGATGGAGGCTGCGCTTAAATCACAGATTCGGTAACAGCTTCAGTGACAAATTCAGCTCAGCGATTCCATCCGCAGCTTGATGACGGTCGAGACAACCGTGCTCAGCGCTTCAATCTGCACAATCGCGGCGTTAATGTTCTTTTCCACAGTCACATGGGTAATCAGGATGATGTCGGTTTCACCATCGGGACGGCCTTCCTGATTGACGGTATGCGACTCTTTTTGCAGCAGGGCATCAATCGAAATGCCGCCTTGCGCAAGTATCTTCGTAATGTCGGCCAGCACGCCCGTGACGTCGGCCACCCGCAAGCGCAAATAATAGCCGCTATGTACTTCGGTAATCGGCAGGATGGGCGTATTCGACAGACTGTCCGCCTGGAACGCCAGATGCGGCACCCGATGCTCGGGGTCGGCGGTATGCAAGCGGGTGACGTCGACCAAATCGGCCACCACCGCGGACGCGGTCGGCTCAGCTCCGGCGCCTTTGCCGTAATACAGCGTGGCGCCAACGGCGTCGCCCTGCACCACCACGGCATTCATCGCGCCTTCGACATTCGCCAGCAGGCGTTTGCCCGGGATCAGCGTCGGATGAACGCGCAATTCGATACCTTGCTCGGCACGCCGGGCGATACCGAGCAGTTTGATGCGATAGCCCAGCTCTTCGGCATATTTGATATCGACCGCATGCAACTGGCTGATGCCTTCGATATACGCGCGCTCGAATTGCATCGGCACGCCGAAAGCGATCGCACTCATAATCGTAATTTTATGGGCGGCGTCCACGCCTTCGATATCGAAAGTGGGATCGGTTTCGGCATAACCGAGCCGCTGCGCATCGGCCAGGGCCGTCGCAAAATCGACGCCGCGGTCGCGCATTTCCGACAGGATAAAGTTGGTGGTGCCGTTGATGATCCCGGCAATCCATTCGATCCGGTTCGCCGTCAGCCCCTCACGCAAGGCCTTGATAATCGGAATACCACCGGCCACCGCCGCTTCAAACGCCACCATCACACCGGAGGCCTGAGCCGCTTCGAAAATTTCGGTGCCGTGTACGGCCAGCAAAGCCTTGTTCGCCGTCACCACATGCTTGCCGTTATGCAAGGCGCGCAGCACCAATTCGCGCGCCACGCCGGTGCCGCCGATAGTCTCGACAATAATATCGAGCGTCGGATCTTCAACCAAAGCAAAGGGATCGTTGCCGACTTCGATTGCATTGCCGACGATAGTCCGCGCACGCTCAACATTGCGCACCGCGATACGGGTAATCTCAATCCCGCGGCCGGCACGCCGGCGAATTTCTTCCTGATTGCGCTTTAGCACGTTGAAAGTGCCGCTGCCTACCGTGCCGAGTCCCAGCAAACCTACTTTAATTGGTTCCATACGCTATCGAGAAAGAGTGAGTTGTAATATTCGTTCTGCTTACGCCGCGTGCTGCTTGCGGTAGGTATCGAGAAAACGGGCGATCCGGCTCATGGCATCCTGCAAGTCGTCCATATTCGGCAAGAACACCACGCGGAAATGATCGGGCGTCGCCCAATTAAAACCTGAACCCTGCACCACCAGCACGCGCTCTTGCAACAACAAATCAAGAATAAATTGCTGATCGTTCTGGATCGGATACATCTTGGGGTCAAGCTTGGGGAACAAATATAAAGCCGCTTTGGGCTTGACGCAGGTCACGCCCGGAATCGACGTCAGCATGTCGTAGGCCAGCTCGCGCTGCCGGTATAAACGCCCGCCCGGCAGGATTAGATCGTTAATGCTTTGATACCCGCCCAACGCAGTTTGGATCGCATATTGCCCCGGCACATTCGCGCATAAACGCATCGACGCCAGGATATTCAGGCCCTCGATATAATCATTGGCGCGCCGGCGCATTTCCCCGCCCAGGCCCGAGACCACCATCCAGCCCGCCCGGAAGCCGCATGAGCGATAACTCTTCGAGAGTCCGTTGAAGGTCACGGTCAAGACATCTTCCGACAAGGCCGCAATCGAGGTATGGCTCAAGCCGTCGTAGATGATCTTGTCGTAAATTTCGTCGGCGCAAATAATCAATTGATGCTGACGCGCGAGCTCGACAATATCTTTAAGCAGGTCGTCTGGATACAGTGCACCGGTCGGATTGTTCGGGTTGATCACGACAATCGCGCGGGTGTTTGGGGTGATTTTGGCGCGGATATCGTCGAGATCCGGCAGCCAGCCGTTCGATTCGTCGCACAGGTAGTGCACAGGCGTGCCGCCCGACAGCGAGACGGCGGCCGTCCACAGCGGGTAGTCGGGCGCCGGCACCAGCACTTCATCGCCATTGTTCAACAGCCCTTGCATCGCCATCACGATCAGTTCGGACGCGCCATTGCCGATATAAATATCGTCCAGCCCAACGCCGGCAATGCCCTTTTGCTGCGTGTAATGCATGATCGCCTTGCGCGCGGCAAACACGCCTTTCGAATCCGAATAGCCCGAGGACGCCGGCAGATTGCGGATCATGTCCTGGACGATTTCATCGGGCGCGTCGAAACCGAACGGCGCCAGATTACCGATATTCAGCTTGATGATGTGATGGCCTTCCTCTTCGAGCCGCTTGGCTTCTTCAAGCACGGGCCCACGGATGTCGTAACACACGTTCAACAACTTGTTTGATTTGAGAATAGGTTTCACGGCAGCACGTCGCAAAGTGAGTAAAAGGGGAATTCGAAAGTCGCGCGCTATGCACAGGGCAGGCGCCGCCATGCCGCACCACATTGGTGCACCCGGCGCGCCGCTTGTGACAGTGATGGCGCTTGTGGCGCCACGATAAGCCCGTCATTGGCCGGCAGGTCGCGTCAGGTCTAAAAGGCGAAGCTTCCGGCATAAGCCTGACGCCTTCGCACGTGGTATGCGCAAAGGTCCGACAAAAAGATATAATTTAACGGATTATCGCACGGTTAGGCAATGAGCCCGCTTGCTGGTGTTCTGCCGAGTCGTATCAACAACACCCGCGGCCCGCAAAGCACAGGCAATGCGAGCATCGTCTCTGGCCCCTAAAACCCGGATAAGCGCATTGAAATTACACCCGGACGACCTACCGCCGCTGAATACCGTGACCGCTTATGGCGACGGTTACGTCGATATCAATTTGCAGCGTCATTCAGGCAGCGTGATTATCATGCCGGAGCAGGCGGTGCGTGCCTGGCCCGTCGCCTCGTTCGCCGACCTAGCTGCGGCCCATTTCGAGATGTTGCTCGAACATGCGCCCGAATTGGTGATTTTCGGCAGCGGCGCCAAGCTGCGCTTCCCGCATCCGAAATTGACGGCAGCGCTGGCCGAACGCCGGATCGGCATTGAAACCATGGATATACAGGCGGCATGCCGTACCTACAATGTGCTGATGGCTGAAGGCCGCAAGGTCGCGGCAGCACTGCTAATCGAGTCAGCTTAATCAGTCCGCCCGCTAATTTAGCCGCTAAGTAGCCCGATTTGGGACCACCTTAATGCTGGCTTAATGTTGCGTCATGGATAATGGCGACCGTCAGCTTACGTCAATATATCCCCAAACGTTTGCCCCCGGTCATGCGTGTCAAGCAGCCTAGCCCCATGCGGCAAGGCATGCCGGGAAATCCGCTTATATAAAAGGCTCACTATTTCGATGCACGAAACACACTCAAGGCCGGCTGCAACACCTCTATTGTCGCGCACGACCCTTGTCCTGCTGACCCTGCTGCTGGCCATTGTCTGGTTTGCCCAGTTGGATTTGCGCCATCTGGTGCCCTCCGACGAGGGCCGTTACGCCGAAATGGCGCGTGAAATGCTGACAACCGGCAACTGGATCACGCCGCGTTATAACGGCTACAAATATTTCGAAAAACCGCCACTGCAGACTTGGCTCAATGCCCTGACCTTCGCCTGGCTCGGCATTGGCGACTGGCAAGCGCGCCTGTACACCGCCCTGAGCGGTTTTCTCGGCATTCTGCTGGTCGGTTATACGGGCTGCCGCGTCTTTAACAAAGAGGCCGGACTATTCGCAGCGCTGGCGCTGGCTGCCGCCCCGTATTGGAACCTGCTGGGTCACTTTAATACGCTGGACATGGGTTTGTCGTTCATGATGGCGCTCACGCTTTGTGCGCTATTACTGGCTCAGCGGCCGAATCTGGCGGCGTCCCAGGTACGCAATTGGATGTGGCTGTGCTGGGCGTCGATGGCGCTGGCGGTACTGTCCAAAGGTTTGATCGGCGTAGTCTTGCCGGGCGCCGTGCTGATTTTATACTCGCTGATAGCTCGCGACTGGGCCTTATGGAAACGCCTGCATCTGTGGAGCGGTCTGGTGCTGTTTTTCGTGATCGCCACGCCTTGGTTTGTGCTGGTCGATCGGCGCAACCCCGAATTTTTCGATTTTTTCTTTATTAACGAACACTTCCGGCGCTTTCTGACACCGAGCCACCATCGCACCGGCCCCTTGTTTTACTTTGTACCAGTGATACTGCTGGGATTTTTGCCCTGGCTATCGGTGTTGCTACACAGTATTCGGCATGCGCTGCGCCTGCCGCGCCAGGAGAACCGGTTTTCGCCGGTGATCATGCTGCTGGTCTGGTCCGGCTTTATTTTCTTTTTCTTCAGTATTTCCGAATCGAAACTGATTTCTTACGTGTTGCCGATTGCCCCGGCCCTGGCGCTGCTGCTCGGCAGCTACTTGCCGCTGATCGCGCGCCGCCAGCTCCATCGGCATCTGCTGGGCTACGCCGTGTTTATTGTGCTGGCCGCGGCCGGCGCCGCTTACGCTATTTATGTGATGCACCCGGGCGACGCCCGCACGCCTTACCCACTCTACGCTGCCTACGGCATATATGCCCTGGCGGCGCTTGGGCTGATCTTGGCGGGCACGATCGTGGCGGCATGGTTCAATCGGCGTGAAACCCCGCGCGCCACCGCCCATGCCCTGATCGCCTTCGGCATCGCCTGGATTCTGGCGACCGCCTTGGCGGGCAATGGTCATGAGGTTTTCGGGCGCTATAGTTCGGGCGTCTTGCTGGTGCCCGCCGTCAAAGCCGCCGAAGCCAAGCTGCCGGCCGATACGCCATTTTACATGGTGGGTGTGCTCGATCACACCATGCCGTTCTACCTGGGCCACACCATGATCAGCGTGCAAAACCCTGACGAACTGGATTTCGGCGTGCACCAGGAGCCGTCGAAATGGATCCCGACGCTGCCGGAGTTTATGGCCCGCTGGAATCAGGACCCGGCCGCGCTGGCACTGGTCACGCCGGAATTGTTCAACACCTTTACGGCCGAGCATCTGCCCATGCAAGTGGTAGCCCGCGACGAGCGGCGCGTGATTATCGAAAAACCGCAACCCTGAAATCCCCTCCGGCTCCGGCTGCGCGCCGGCGCAAACGGCACGCCGTCCGACAGATGCATCCGACTTCGGTCAAGTAGCGATTGACTGTGACCGGGGGACAGGCACAATGGCAACTCTTTTAATCTGGAATCCCGCCGCGGAACATGAATCTGATTTCATTTGCTTTAATCCTGACGGGCGTCATGTTGAACGCGTGTGCGCAGCTTTTGCTGAAGGCCGGCGTCAACGCAATCGGCCGTTTTGAGTTCAGTGTCGGCAACCTGCTGCCGATCGGCATCAAAATGGCCACCCAATTGCCGATTATCGGTGGGCTGACCTGTTATGTTGTCAGCGTGGTGGTCTGGATACTCGCGCTGTCGCGCGTCGACGTTTCGCTGGCATATCCGATGTTGTCGCTGGGCTACGTTGTCAATGCCCTGGCCGCCTGGTATTTTTTCGGCGAAATCATTTCGCTTCAACGCATGGCAGGTATCGGTATTATTCTGCTTGGCGTATACATCATGGCCCGTAGTTGAATCGCCCTGCTTCGATCCGCGCCACCGCAGGGTCGAGCAAGTTTTGCAACATCTTAGTTACCGATAGATCAACCCAAAACTATTTATGAGCCAGGACCAGCAAACTGATTTTTTACCGATGGTGCGCCCTGAAATCGATGAAGCGACCATCGCCGGCGTGGCCGACGTGCTGCGCTCGGGATGGATTACCACCGGCCCTCAGAACCAACGTTTCGAAGCCGAGTTATCGGCATATTTCGGCGGCCGCCCGGTAAAAACCTTCAATTCCGGCACGGCAACCATGGAAATCGCGCTGCGCATCGCCGGCGTCGGCCCAGGCGACGAAGTCATCACCACCCCCATGTCATGGGTGGCAACCGCCAACGTGATCCTCGAAGTGGGCGCAACCCCGGTATTTGTCGATATCGATCCGCTGACCCGCAATCTGGACCTGGATCTGCTCGAGCGCGCCATCACGCCGCGCACCCGCGCTATTTTGCCGGTCTACCTGGCCGGGCTGCCGGTCGATATGGACCGCCTGTATGCGATTGCCGGCGAGCACAAACTGCGGGTTATCGAAGACGCCGCGCAAGCCATGGGCTCGACCTGGAAAGGCCGGCCTATCGGGGCCTTCGGCGATTTGGTGTCGTTCAGCTTCCACCCCAACAAAAACCTGACTTCGATAGAAGGCGGGGCGCTGGTACTGAACAACGAAGAAGAAGCCAAGCTGGCCGTCAAATACCGTTTGCAAGGGATCACGCGCAGCGGCTACGACGGCATGGAATGCGATGTACTCGGCGGCAAGTACAATCTGACCGACGTTGCGGCACGTGTTGGCTTAGGCCAACTGCCGCACCTGGCACGCTTCAACACGCAGCGCCGTGCGCTGGTGCGTCATTACTTCGACACGCTGGCAGGCGGGGCCGCCGTCAAGCTGGGCATCCAATTGCCGCCGGCCGATTTCGAAAACAGCAACTGGCATATGTTCCAGATCATGCTGCCGCTGGCACAATTAAGCATCGATCGCGCCGCTTTTATGGGGCAATTGCATGAGCGCGGCATCGGCAGCGGCGTTCATTACCCCGCGATCCACCTGTTCAAGCTTTACCGTGACCGCGGATTCGGTCCGGGAATGTTTAAGAATGCCGAGCAATTCGGCCGTGCGAGCGTTACACTGCCGCTTTTTTCATCGATGCGCCACGAAGATGTCGAACGTGTTTGCCGCGCCGTCAACGAAATTTGCGAACAATACCGAATTTGAATTTACCCACAGACCACGCCCCTATGAGCCAGCCGGAACTATCCGTTGTCGTCCCTATTTTTAACGAGGAAGCCGGACTGGCCGCACTGTTTGCGCGCCTATACCCGGCGCTCGACGCGCTTGGCACCAGCTACGAGCTGATCCTGATCAACGATGGCAGCCGCGATAAATCGGCCGCCATGCTGTCCGCGCAATTCCGGGCGCGCCCCGATGTCACGCGGGTGGTGCTGCTGAATGGCAATTATGGCCAGCATATGGCAATCTTGGCCGGTTTCGAGCATTCAAGCGGCGAAATCGTGGTGACCCTCGATGCCGACTTGCAAAACCCGCCCGAGGAAATCGGCAAGTTGGTCGCCAAGATGCGCGAGGGTTACGATTACGTTGGCACGATACGCCAACAGCGCCAGGACAGCTTGTTCCGCCGCAAAGCGTCGCGCATGATGAACCATTTGCGCGAGCGCATCACTCACATCAAGATGACGGACCAAGGCTGCATGTTGCGCGCCTATAACCGCCATATCATCGACACCATCAACCGCTGCAACGAGGTCAATACCTTTATCCCTGCGCTGGCGTATACCTTCGCGCAAAATCCCGTCGAGATCGAGGTCGCGCACGAAGAACGCTTTGCCGGTGAGTCGAAATACTCGCTGTACAGTCTGATCCGCCTGAATTTCGATCTGGTTACCGGCTTTTCGGTGGTGCCGCTGCAATGGTTGTCGTTTATGGGCATTCTGCTGGCGCTCGGCTCGGCCGGGCTGTTCGTGCTGCTGCTGGTACGCCGCTTTGTGCTCGGCGCCGAGGTTCAGGGTGTCTTCACGCTGTTCGCCATCACCTTCTTCCTGCTCGGCACCATCTTGTTCGCGCTCGGCTTGCTGGGCGAATATATCGGCCGCATTTACCAGCAAGTCCGCGCCCGCCCGCGCTATTTGGTGCAAGCCGTGCTGGACCAGCGTGAAACGCCGGGCAGCGCGCCCTCCGCCTATGTATCGCTGAATTCGCCACTGTCCGCGCCCACCGCCGTTTCGGCGGCAAGGCCGTCAGCCAGGCATTCGAGCGGAGAATTCGAATGAAGCCGACGACTCGGCGCGCGGTTGTTTTCGCTTATCACAATGTCGGGGTGCGTTGCCTGCGCGTGCTGTTGGCCCGCAGCGCCGAACTCGGCTTGGAGATTGCCCTGGTCGTCACGCATCGAGACAACCCCCAGGAAAATATCTGGTTCGACAGCGTAGCCGCGGTCGCGGCGGAACGTGGCATTGCCTGCATTACGCCGGATGACCCGGTCAGCGCCGAGGTCGAACAAGCCGTTCGCCGCGCCCGCCCGGACTTTATCTTTTCCTTTTACTACCGGCATATGCTGCCGACCGACTTGCTGGCCTTGGCGCCGCTCGGCGCATACAACATGCATGGTTCCCTGCTGCCCAAATATCGCGGCCGGGTTCCCGTCAATTGGGCGGTGCTCAAAGGCGAGACCGAAACCGGCGCGACCTTGCACGAAATGGCGGCAAAACCCGATGCCGGCGCGATTCTGGCGCAAACGTCCGTGCCCATTTTGCCGGACGATACCGCTGGCCAGGTATTCGATAAGGTCACCGTGGCCGCCGAGCAAACCTTATGGGCTGCGCTACCGTCGTTGCTGGCCGGCACCGCGGCCCGCCACCCCAACGACCTCTCGCAGGGCAGCTATTTTGGCGGGCGCAAACCGGAAGATGGCCGGATTGACTGGACACAGACCGCGCAGCAGGTCTATAACCTCGTCAGGGCAGTCGCGCCGCCCTACCCCGGCGCCTTTACCGATCTGGCCGGAAAACGCTTTGTGATTGCGCGCGCACGACTTGCAGAAAACCCGCCGCCAGGCGCAAATTTGCAGCCCGGTTTGCAAGTAAGCGATAATACGCTGTTGGGCGTTTGCGGGGACGGTCGAGCGATCGTCATCCAGAGCCTTTTGCATGGGAACCATGAAGTCAGCGTTGCCGAATTCGCGCGCTTGGTTCGCACCTAAGTCACCCCTAGTCGTCACTCATTGCATTCCACATGAAAAAAGTCCTGATTCTCGGTGTTAATGGCTTTATCGGCCACCATCTTTCCAAACGCATTCTTGAAACCACCGATTGGGAAGTCTATGGGATGGACATGCAAAGAGATCGCCTGGGCGACCTGGCCGATCATGAACGCATGCACTTCTTCGAAGGCGACATCACGATCAACAAAGAATGGGTCGAATATCACATTCGCAAATGCGACGTGATCCTGCCGCTGGTGGCCATTGCCACTCCGGCGACCTACGTCAAGCAGCCGCTGCGTGTGTTTGAGCTCGATTTCGAAGCAAATCTGCCCATCGTTCGCTCGGCGGTCAAATACGGCAAGCACTTGGTGTTCCCGTCGACCTCGGAAGTCTATGGCATGTGCGAAGACGACGAATTCGATCCAGAAGCTTCGTCGCTGGTCTATGGTCCGATCAACAAGCCACGCTGGATTTACGCCTGCTCCAAGCAATTGATGGACCGCGTCATCTGGGGTTACGGCATGGAAGGCCTGAATTTCACCTTGTTCCGTCCGTTTAACTGGATCGGCCCGGGCCTCGATTCGATTCACACCGCGAAGGAAGGTAGCTCGCGCGTGGTCACCCAATTCCTCGGCCACATCGTCCGCGGCGAAAACATCAGCCTGGTCGATGGCGGCGCGCAAAAACGCGCGTTCACCGATATCGACGACGGCATTACCGCCTTGATGCATATCATCGCGAATAAAGACAATGTCGCGTCGGGCAAAATCTATAACATCGGCAATCCCAAGAATAATTTCTCGGTACGCGAACTGGCTCACATGATGCTGACGCTGGCCGCGGAATTCCCCGAATACGCTCCGGCGGCCAAGCATGTGCAACTGGTCGAAACCTCATCCGGCGCATACTACGGCGCAGGTTACCAGGACGTTCAGAACCGCGTGCCGAAGATCGACAATACCCGGGATGAGTTGGGCTGGACGCCGCTTGCCACGATGGACCAAGCCTTGCGCAAAATTTTCGAAGCGTATCGCGGCCAAGTCGCGGAAGCACGCGCCCTGGTCGACTGATCCGCACCCCCGAGGAAAGCCCTGGTGGCCCGAATAGTCCTGAAAATCGATGTCGACACCCTGCGCGGCACACGCGAAGGCGTGCCGAACTTGGCGCGTATGCTCGATCGTGCACGTGCTCGCGCGACGTTTTTGTTTAGCTTGGGGCCAGACCATACCGGCTGGGCGCTGCGCCGCGTGTTCAAACCGGGGTTTCTGAAAAAAGTCTCGCGCACCTCGGTGGTCGAGCACTACGGCCTCAAGACTTTGATGTACGGCACCTTGCTGCCTGGGCCCGATATCGGCCGACGTGCTGCGGCCGAAATGCGTGCGATCCGCGATGCCGGCTTCGAAACCGGCATCCATACCTGGGACCACGTCTACTGGCAGGACAACGTGCGCCAGCGCCCGCGCGACTGGACCGAGCAGCAAATGCAGCGCAGTTATGCCCGCTTTGACGAAATCTTTGGCGCAGCCCCGGTCACGCACGGCGCCGCGGGCTGGCAAATGAACGACTTTGCATTTGAACAAATCGATGCCTGGAACATGGCTTATGCCTCGGATGGCCGCGGTCACGGCCCTTACCGGCCGGTGCTCAATGGTCGGGCGCTGAATCACATTCAGTTGCCGACCACGCTGCCCACGCTCGATGAAGTGCTTGGCACGAACGGCATCGATACGTCGAATATCGCAGCTTATTTGCTGAAAAAAACCGCTCATGAAAGTGCAGACCAGGTTTTCACGCTGCATGCAGAGCTTGAAGGGCAACGTCTGGCGCCGGTATTCGCCGCGCTGCTTGCAGGCTGGCAAGCACAGGGTCATACGCTGGTTACCATGGGCGAATACTATGCCTCACTGAACCTCGATAGTCTGCCATCCCATTCAGTGACCTGGGGTGAGATCGTCGGCCGGTCCGGCGATTTAATCATCCAGCCGCAGTGAGCCACCCGCCAACCTGAGGAGATTCATTCGTGAGCATCGCAGTAGATCTGGCAGCACCCGAATTCACCGCCCCGGCCACAGGGGGATTATTTTCGCTTGCGGCTCTGCGCGGCAAGCATGTCGTGGTTTATTTCTACCCCAAGGACAATACCCCAGGCTGTACCACCGAAAGCTTGGCGTTCCGAGATCTGTCCCCCCAGTTCGAGGCGGCGGGCGCGGTGATCGTCGGCATCTCGCGCGACAGCGTGAAATCCCACGATAACTTCAAGGCAAAACTGGAGTTGCCGTTCGTGCTGGTTTCGGACAGTGACGAACAAGTGTGCACTGCTTACAACGTCATCAAAATGAAAAAAATGTATGGCAAGGAAGTACGCGGTATCGAGCGCACAACCTTCCTGATCGATGCTCAAGGGATCCTTCGGAAAGAGTGGCGTGGCGTCAAAGTCCCAGGTCATGTCGACGAGGTGCTGGAGGCTGTACAAGCGCTTTGAGGCGAGTTATAGTCAATCTCAATGAGCCCGCCTTATAGAATGTCCAGATTGTTCAGTCAAGCTTGCGTAACACTTACGCGGAAGTTTGCACTGATCTGCAAAGCCGCTATCCCTGTTCAACGGGGTGCGGCTTTTTTACTTTCTGACGGCTGTTGCACGCACCGGGCGCCGTCAGTCCAGGCTTTGCCGATTCGGCTTCCATAGAGGAAAAACATGCCTTTGCCCACGCCACCCTCAAAACTCGGTAACCTCCTCTCCCCGGATGAATATAAGGCCCGCGCACGCCCGGCCAAAAGTACCAAAAAGCTGCCAGGCGATGGCGATGCAGTTGAATCCGAATCCTTTGGTAGCGCAGCCCCGCTCGAATTGGTCGCAGCAGCGGCCGTCCAGCAGGTAGTCGAAACCGCAAGCGGCACGCGCCGCCGCAAGCAGCCTGCCACGGCTGCCTTGCTGCAACCGGTGGCGTCGCGCGGCGGCAAGGTGTCAGCGGCGGAAGAAACGGTCTCGGAGGCGCCCGCGCAAGCCGCCCGGCCAACCCGCAGCACTGGGCGCGAACTGCAAGACAACCTCGAAACCAAGTCGCGCAACCAGCCCCCGGCAGCCCCGGCTCAAGCGCCTGCGCGCCCCAGCCCGACCTCTATCAGCGCCGTGGACACGCCTCGCCAGCCACGCCGCCCCAAAGCCACCGGGCCGGTGGTCAGCAAACTGTTCGTGCTCGACACCAATGTGCTGATGCACGATCCATCAAGTCTGTTCCGCTTTGAAGAGCACGACGTCTATCTGCCGATGATGACGCTCGAAGAGCTCGACAACCATAAAAAGGGCATGTCCGAGGTCGCGCGTAATGCTCGGCAGGTGAGCCGCACACTCGACGGCCTGGTAGCTAACATCGGCGACCAAATGATGGCCGGCATTCCCTTGTCGCGCTTAGGCAATCGGGAAGCGGCCGGACGCTTGTTTTTCCAGACGCAGCTGGCCCATATCGAGCCGGTTGACGGTTTGCCGCAGGGCAAGGCCGATAACCAGATTCTCGGGGTCGTGCGCGCCTTGCAAAAGCAATTCGCCGACCGTCAGGTGGTATTGGTGTCGAAAGACATCAATATGCGCGTCAAAGCGCATGCACTCGGTTTGCCGGCTGAAGATTACTTCAACGATCAGGTGCTTGAAGACAAGGATCTGCTCTACCCCGGCGTGCTGGAGTTGCCCCAGGATTTCTGGAGCAAGCATGGCAAGGGCATGGAAAGCTGGCAGGATACCAAAACGGGCACCACCTACTATCGCGTCACCGGGCCCTTATGCGGTGCGATGCTGGTCAACCAGTTTGTATTTCTCGAACCGCGCAACGGCGAGCCGCCGTTCCATGCCCAGGTCAGGGAAATCAACGGCAAGACGGCCTTGCTGCAGACCTTGCGCGACTACGGCCATCACAAAAACAATGTGTGGGGTGTCACGGCCCGCAATCGCGAGCAAAATTTCGCGCTCAATTTGCTGATGAACCCGGAGATCGACTTCGTTACCCTGCTGGGTCAGGCCGGCACCGGCAAGACTTTGCTGGCACTTGCCGCCGGCCTTGCACAGGTGCTCGACGACAAGCGTTACAACGAGATCATCGTCACCCGGGCCACCGTGCCGGTTGGCGAGGATATCGGCTTTTTACCGGGCACCGAGGAAGAAAAAATGCAGCCGTGGATGGGTGCGTTCGACGACAACCTCGAAGTCCTGCAAAAGACCGACGATTCGAGCGGTGAATGGGGGCGTGCCGCAACCCAGGAATTGATCAAGTCGCGCCTCAAGGTTAAGAGCATGAGCTTTATGCGCGGCCGCACCTTTGTCGACAAATACCTGATCATCGACGAAGCGCAAAACCTGACGCCTAAGCAAATGAAAACCCTGGTAACCCGGGCCGGCCCCGGCACCAAAATCATTTGTCTGGGCAATATCGCGCAGATTGACACGCCTTACCTGACAGAAGGCAGCTCGGGCCTGACCTATGTGGTCGACCGCTTCAAAGGTTGGCGTCATAGTGGGCATATCACGTTAGCGCGTGGCGAACGTTCGCGTCTGGCCGATTACGCCTCGGAAATTCTGTAGCGCTCCACCCTTCCCTTAAATCAACAAACCGGCGACTATCCATGTCGCCGGTTTGCATTGGGACGCGCTGTTTTTGCTGAGCCCGGTTTGGCTTAGTCCTGCTGTGAATCGCGGCCTAAAATGGTTTTCACGGCATGCCAAGCGCCGCCTTGGACCTGATAAATCGTGATCGGGCCGTTTTTCAAATCGCCATTGGCGTCAAAACGTATGCGCCCAGTAATGCCGGCGTAATCGGTCTTCGCGACTTCAGGCAAATAATCGGCTGGCACGGTCGATCCCGCCGCCTGCATTGCGTTGGCTAGCACCATGGTCGCGTCATAGCTGTTGGGCGCGTAAATCTGGATATCGGTGTTGAAACGGGCATGGAAACGTTTCTCGAAGTCGGCGTAGTCGGGCAAAGAGTCTTTTTGCGCGCCGGGACTTGATGCATAAGTACCTTCCGCATCCTCGGAACCGGCCAAAGTAATCAACTGCGGTGTTTGTATGCCGTCAGGCCCCAGCATCGGCATTTTCAGCCCGAGTGCATGCATCTGTTTGAGCATCGGCCCGGCTTGCGCGTCCATGCCGCCGTAGAACAGCAGATCGGGCTGCGCACTCTTGATATTCGTCAAGATGCCACGGAAATCGACCGATTTATCCGTCGTGTATTCGTGGCTTACGATGGTCCCGCCCAACGCTTTTACCGTGCGCTCGAATTCATCGGTCTGGCCTTGGCTTGCCGCGCTGCGGTCGTCGATCAGCGCAATGCGTTTTGCCTTCAGTACGTCAATCGCGAAATGGCCGGTCGCCTGGCTTTGCACCGTATCATTGGCGACGTCGCGGAATGCAGTTTTAAAACCCTGCCGAGTGTAAGTCGGATTGGTCGCCGACGGCGAGATTTCCGGAATTCCGGCTTTGGCATAGATAGCCGAAGCCGGAATTGTCGTGCCCGAATTCCAATGTCCGACGACCCCGACTACCTGATCGTCCACCAAACGTTGTGCGGCTACAGTGGCTTTTTGCGGGTCGGCCTCATCGTCTTCAGACACCATTTCAAACTGCACCGGCCTGCCGCCTATGACGCGATGTTCGGCATTCAAGGTCTCTATCGCAAGTTGCACGCCATGCTCATTGTCTTTGCCCAGATGCGCTTGCGGCCCGGTGAGTTGTCCGGCGTGACCGATTTTGACAATCAGCGGAGCCTCTTCGGCCGCAGCAGCCTCGGCCTGAGGCGCGTCAACCTCATGATTCTTACAACCAGCCAGCAGCGCAAGCGTTGTACAACTCAAAACAAAGTAGCGATTAATCACAGATATTCCTCTACAAAGGGCTAAATAAATACGGCATGAAGATGTTCTCGCTTCGTCAATTTGTCGCAGGCTGGATTTCAAGCGCTTGCATCTAGGCGATGTGGTCCGCGCATTTCGACCGAGAGCAGCGCCTCATGATAAGTAGACCTGAATAAATATCCATTAGATTGATACGCTTTCAGACCGAATCGCCAGCCGAACACATAGCTTGCGCCACGACCCCATGAGCCCGCGGCGTCAGACAACTACGGCAGGGTCGGAGCGTAGGTATAGCCAGGAGCAGCTGCAACCAGGCGTGATTTAACTGTCGACGCCGTCGCTCGCGGCCGCGGCGGATACACTTTTCATCCGGAAATTGCATCGATAACAAGCATTTACGTGTAACTCTTAAGATATTTTCTTGATCCGGCCTTAGGTTCGCCGCTATCATCTTTAAATCGAAGTCCGATGGGACTGACAGGGTGTGGCGTCTCAAGCACGTCATGACACTTAGCGCTTTACTCTCGGAAACATGCGCAATGCCCGGCCTGCTCCACCGGACCTACCGCAACGGCATAGGCTTGCTGCTGGCAATTCTGCTTGCAGCGTGCTCAACCGCGCCCACGCGTATGTCCGGCGGCAACCCCTCTTATTCCCGCACCGAACCGGGCGCGCCGCGCGCCATTCCGCCCGGTCTGCCACAATTTATCGATCACAGCGTAGGCGAAGAAGAAATCTCGATCGAAGCCATGAGCCTTGTCGGCATCCCCTATCGCTGGGGCGGCAACACGCCTGACAGCGGCTTTGACTGCAGTGGCCTGGTGACTTATGTGGTGCGCCGCGCCGCCTCGGTCAACCTGCCGCGCACCACGGAACAAATGGAAAGTGTCGGCACCCCCATCAACCCCGACGAAATCTCGCCGGGCGACCTGATTTTCTTCAATACCACAGGGCGAGCCCATTCCCATGTGGGCATCTACGTCGGGCAATATCGCTTTGTCAATGCACCGTCAACAGGCGGCACCGTGCGCATCGACTATGTCACGAACCCTTATTGGGCCAAGCACTTCGATGGCATCCGGCGGGTCGCGTCGGGCGCTCCGCATGACCGTCCATTCGGTACTGCGCCGATTCAAGCTGCCGCGCCATTATCGGCGCCGGGTGCCGTGACGGCTAACGCACGCACGGATACCGCACGCTCTATAAGCCAGCCGCAGCCTGAAGCCATGCAGACGAACTCGGCCGATATGGAAGCCAGACCCGATGCGGAGATAGATAGTCAAACCGCTAGGTTGAACAACGAGCAGGACGCTAAGCAAGACGCCGGGCCGGCCGAGCCTCAATTCGACACGCAGTCCAAAGACCAGCCAGACCCGATCGCCGAGATCGCCAATCTATCGGGAGCAGGTAATCCGATACCCTCGGCGCCACGGCCGATAGACCACCCCGTGGCGCGCCCGGTGACACCGGCAACGCGCCCGGCTTTAGTCGCGGCCCCCGCCGCCGGCCCCGGCCCGACATCCGCGTTGCCCACAACGCGCGATGCAACGCCTACAGCGGACCCGATCGCAGGTTTTGCCAATAGCAGCATGTGACAGGTTTCGGCTGGCCCAGGTTTGACCGCCCTCACAACCTCACCCCGCGCATGAAATAACGGGCGCAAACCTTTTACTCCGTTCCCCGGTCTTGCTGCCTGTGCTTCTCGACAACAACATCTTGCAAAATACATAAATAATAATGATAATGATTCTCGTTTAGATTTATATACCTACCAAGCCGTATTTGTGTCGCCGGCAGACCGGTTTTTTTATTGAGGAAGTCAACATGCAACCCTACGGCATCATCCATATCTGGCAGCAAGGCGATTTCGTGATCCGCGCGATTGGCGTGGTACTGCTGTTAATGTCGGTGATGTCGTGGACCGTGATCGCCGCCAAGGGGTACGGCCTGTTGCGCCTGCGTCACTTGCGCGACAATGCCGACCATGACTTTTGGCACTCGGAAAATTTCGAAACCGGCCTCACCAAGCTCAATCGGGCGCGCAGCAACCCCTTCCTCGATCTTGCATTGGCTGGACAAGAAGCTGCCACCCACCATCACCAGACCCAACCACATTTGCACGACAAAATGAGCATCAGCGACTGGCTGACACGTTGCCTGCGCAGTGCGATGGACCAAAGCATCGCCGAGATGCAGGCAGGCTTGTCGATCCTCGCGTCGATCGGCAGCACCGCGCCGTTTGTCGGCTTGTTCGGCACGGTTTGGGGCATCTATCACGCCTTGGTACAAATCGGTGAAACCGGCCAGACCTCGATCGATCAGGTGGCGGGACCGGTTGGCGAAGCGTTGATCATGACCGCGTTCGGCTTGTTTGTAGCGATACCCGCTGTGCTCGGCTTTAACGCACTGACGCGCGGCAACAAAGCCACCATGACCCGCCTGAACCGCTTTGCTCACGGGCTGCATGCCTATTTTGTGACCGGTGCTCACCCCGGCTATCCCGAGCATGGACGCTTGACCTTGGCGCCTGTGGTGGCGAGCGGGAAAGCACAATGAGCATGGCACAAGATAGCTTCGTCGATGACGAGCAAGACGCCATGATGAGCGAAATTAATATGACGCCCATGGTCGATGTGATGTTGGTGTTATTGGTGATCTTCCTGGTAACGCTGCCGGTGATCAACCACGCGGTAAAGATTGACCTGCCCCATGCGAGCAGCCAGATCGCCAATACCAAACCACCGCACGTCGATGTGGCAATTGCCGCCGACGGCACGATTCAATGGGATGGCAAGCCGCTTAATCCAGCTCAGTTGTCTACGCAGATTACGCAGGCCGCACATGCAACACCTGCGCCCGAATTGCATTTGTACGCCGATCGCAAAGTCGCCTACGAAAAAGTCGCCGACCTGATGTCCGCAGCGCAATCCGGCGGTTTGACGAAAATCGGTTTTGTTACGGCCCCAACGGATCGTCACAGCCCCTAAAAGCTTGG
>Ga0302178_10000407_pt1 | contig 39746 bp, 35 predicted proteins | sample I_Palsa_E1_3_FD_198790 | JGI IMG/M metagenome (GOLD analysis project Ga0302178, IMG submission 198790) | Peat permafrost microbial communities from Stordalen Mire near Abisko, Sweden - I_Palsa_E1_3 | ecosystem: Environmental > Terrestrial > Soil > Palsa > Peat permafrost | place: Sweden... | reverse complement strand
CTCTAGACCGGCGCCCGCCAACGCTGCCGGGGTATCGAAATACCGTGCCTCACTCAGCTCGATTGGCCACAGGGTGACGTCATGTGCGGTGCGGTACTCGCACGCGGTGCGATCACCAAAACCGACGAGACTGCGTAATAAGGTGTGCCGAGCGACCGGGTGTCCAGTAGCCGACACGCCTTCGGAGAAGTCGGGCTGTAGCTGCACCACAGCCATCGACGGAACCGGCGCCAGATAGTGCGGATAAATCATCTCCAGCAGGTGCTGGGTGAATTCTGGATATTGCGCATCCAATTTCAGCTGGACACGTGCGGCGAGGAAGGCGAAACCCTCAAGCAATCGCTCCACATAAGGATCGGCGCACTCGAACCCATCCATGCCTAGCCGCCCGGCTATCTTAGGAAACTCACGCGCAAACTCCGCCCCCATCTCTCGGACGTGCTGAAGTTCACGGTTGTAGTGGCGTATCAGGCGCGGGTCCATGACGTGCTAGCGGGAGCCCTCCGTAATGTTGAAACGGCCGGTTTCTAAATCCACGTCGGTTTTCAGATAGAGGTTCAATGGCAGCGGTTGCGCCCACATCTCCGAGAAGATCTTGAACGTGAGGGATTGCCGATCCATGCGTCGCGTGTCAGTGCTCACCGCTACCTGTAGCGTGCTACCAGTCAGACGCGGCTCGAACGCCAAAATCGCCGAGCGAATGCGATTTTCCAGCACGTTGGCATCGATACCCGAAAGCGCTGCCCCGGTTAGATCCGGAATACCGAAGTTCACGACCGAATCGTGGACGTACGGATAGTCGGCTACCGATTCATCCGACCAGATGCGAGTGCAGTTAAGCAACCAGCCTAGATCGCGCGTCACGCAATCGCGTAGCTGACTGGCAGACATGACGCGCAGTTGGCGGCTTTCCTCTTTCTGTTCCGGATACCGATCGGTTAGCCGGTCAAGCAGCGAAGGTTGCAAACGCTCCTGTGTCGTCAATTCGGCCATGGCTCGAATACCCGTCAGTGCCGATCAAACGTCAGCGTGCGAATTTGCAGCAACGGGTAGTCGCCTGCATCGGTCACCAACATGCGTTGCCCGAGACCGACGAAACATTCGTCGCCGAGGTCGCGCCACTTAGTTTGGCGTGCCAGCGCTAGTCCGCTCTCGCCGACCTGCAATGAATCCGGATATCGCGACGGTATGAAACCAACGGCTTGCTGGCCATCACGCCACGTGATCTGCACCGGCGCCCAGACCATGTCGCGTAAATCAGTGGGTTGCTCAAAACGCAGCTCCAGCAGATCGGCGAACGGTATCCACGCATAGCCGGTATTTAGAATGATCTCCAGACAGGGACCAAAGCGCGTATCGGCATCGGCAATCCATGCGAATCGGGCACCGTCGACGTGTCCGCTGACCGCGTCGGCTGAAGAAAAAGCAGCCTCACGCAGGGTACGCGCCGTAGCGATATCGCCAGCTCTGAGCGCGTGTAATGCTCTCAATAACGGCTCACGCCACTGCGCGGCGATTCCCGGAAGATCCGGTGTCGCTTGTGCGGCGAAAACCTGGTCGCGCTTTTGCTCACCCTTCAACGCAACGCTATACGCATTCACCAGTGGAACATTCGCCGAATCGAGCTCACCGGCCACGTTCAACTGGACTTGCGCACGCTCCCATTGACCAAGCAGGGCCAGCAGCTGAAACAAAAACACCCTCGCCGAAACGTCCTGCGGCTGGTGGCGGACATGTACTGTCAGCCCTTGCAAGGCCTCGGTCAGCTGCCCTAGCTGCAGCAACTGCTCGGGGCTCCTTTCCACGGCGACGGCACTGGGTTGAATAACGTCACCACAAGAAACCATCAGGATTTAACCACCTGCTGCATGTCGTAGCTGAAATCCTTGGTGCCGCCCGATGGCTTACCTTTATCGTCCTGCGGCTGGAAGGAGTACTTGAACTTGCCAAAATGCAAGGTGACGTTTTCAGTCAGACGCTCATCGCCGCCACTGCCGCCGGTCGATACGGACGTCACCATGACGCCCTCACTCAACTCGATGGTGAGGAAGTCAGTTTGCTCGCCGGTCGCGTTGGTAACGTACAGATAAGCGTTGTCCACGCGCGCACCGGTACACACCGCGTTGAGCAGCGCGTTGGAGCAACTATCAACATACTTGGTGACCGAAATATCCTGGATGTTGGCCTTGCCGCCGGCAGCGTAGCCGGCGCCGGTATGCAGGTTGCCGGTGTTGCTGGCGCCCCACGACCACGCAATGATTGGCACCTGATTCTTGTGCTTGGAATGATTGGACGCGCCCTGGATTTGCACTTGCCCCGGGCCAAATTTGAGATGCATATCAAACGCCATGAAAACTCTCCTGAGTCACTGGTTTGTGAGCGGCTTAGTAATAATTGTTTGGAGACGACGTGCCGATCGGTATTGCACCGACATGTCACCCTGCAGCTGTCAGGTATCGCCAATTAATCGCTTAGGCGAAGTGCTGGCGGACCTATATCTAGAAGCTAGGCTCGCTTTAAGCGGCTTGGGCCGATGGCAACCGCGACACCAGACGCAGCGATACGGTCAGTCCTTCCAGCTGGTAATGCGGCTTGAGGAAGAACTTCGAGGTGTAGTACCCGGGATTGCCTTCCACTTCCTCTACCACAACCTGTGCCGCGGCCAGCGGCTTGCGAGCCTTGGTCTCTTCGCTGGAATTGGTAGGATCGCCATCGACGTAGTTCATGACCCAGTTACTCAGCCACTCCTCCATCTGGTCGCGTGTGCTGAACGAACCGATCTTGTCGCGCACGATGCACTTTAAGTAGTGCGCGAAGCGGCAGCAGGCGAACATATAGGGCAACCGAGCCGACAGCGCCGCATTGGCGGTAGCATCCGGATCGTCATACTCCTCGGCCTTCGCCAGTGACTGTGCGCCGATAAAGGCAGCCATGTCCGAATTTTTGCGATGGACCAGCGGCATCAGGCCCATCTTGTCCAACTCGGCCGAGCGTCGATCGGTAATCGCTATCTCGGTGGGGCATTTCATGTCCACACCGCCATCATCCGTAGGGAACGTGTGCGTGGGTAGATTCTCCACAGCGCCACCGGACTCCACGCCACGGATACGCGTGCACCAGCCGTATTCCTTGAAGGAACGGTTGATGTTCACTGCCATCGCATAAGCGGCGTTTTGCCAGGTGTACTTAGACGAGTCTGCGCCGGCGGTATCTTCCTCGAAGTCAAACTCGTCGACCGGGTCGGATTTCGCGCCGTAAGGCAGGCGAGCCAAAGTGCGCGGCATGGTCAGTGCGAGATACTTTGCATCGTCGAGTTCACGCAACGAGCGCCACGCAGCGTAATCGGGCGTGGAGAATGTCTTGGACAGATCGCGTGGATTCGCCAACTCGTTCCAGTTGTCCATGCCCATCAGACCGGCGCCGGCTGCGGCGATGAATGGCGCATGCGCCGCCGCGGCAACTTGCGAGATGCCGCGCAGCAGCTCGACATCCTGGGGACTGTGATCGAAGTAGTAATCGCCCACCAGACAGCCGTAGGGTTCACCGCCAAGCTGTCCGTATTCTTCTTCGTAGATCTTCTTGAAAATAGGGCTTTGATCCCATGCCGTTCCCTTGAAACGCTTCAGCGTCTTGCCCAACTCCTTTTTGGATATGTTGATCACGCGAATTTTTAGCTGCGTATCCGTTTCAGTGTTGGTGACTAAGTGATGCAGGCCACGCCAAGCGCTTTCGAGCTGCTGAAAGTCTTCGTGATGCATGATTAAGTTGATCTGTTCGCTGAGCTTACGATCAATTTCTGCGACATAGGCATTGATCGTTTGGGTGACATCGTCGGACACGATATCCGCCTTGCTGAGCACCTGCTCGGCCAGAGTGCGCACGGCGGACTCAACTTCTTCGCGAGCGCGCTCACTCTTGGGCTTGAATTCCTTGGTCAACAACGCGGCGAAATCGCTCGCGTCGGCTGTTTCGCTAGCAAGGTCTTGGTTGGCCTGCTTTTGGGTCGCCATGGTCTTAATTACTCCTTGTCCGGGGCGCTGTCGGTCGGTGTTTCACTGGGCTTTGGCGCTGAAATAAGGGACTGCAGCAACGCCGGATCGTTGATGGCCTGGGCAATCAGCTTTTCAGCACCAGCCTTGCCATCAAGATACGTGCCCAGATTGGCGAGCTGGTTACGCGCCTCCAGCAACTTGGCCAAGGCATCGACCTTGCGCGCGACAGCAGATGGCGAAAAATCCTCCATGCTCTCGAAAGTCATATCGACATCCAGGTGGCCCTCACCCGTCAACGTATTGGGCACATTGAACGCAGCGCGCGGCTTCATCGCCTGAAGACGGCTGTCGAAATTGTCGACATCAATTTCCATCGCCTTGCGCTTTTCGACGGGCGGCAGCTCGTTGCTGTTTGCACCGGAGAGATCCGACATCACGCCCATCACAAACGGGACCTGCACTTTCTTGTGTGCACCATAGAGCTCAATGTCGTACTCGATCTGTACGCGAGGCGCGCGGTTTCGCGCGATGAACTTCTGACTGTTTTGCTTGGCCATGCGATGTTTCCTCAGGAGGGGGTTAGTGATGTGCATAACGTCACGTCCATCCGATCTACCGTGTGATGTCAGCGAGCGCTGTCGTTGATTTCCGATCCGAATACTTCAGCGATTCCGCAAGACGAACGGGGAGCGGCGGATTAAACACGCCTTACAGCGGAACCGCGTTTCAATTTCTTCTGCGTGTATACAAAACAACAGGTCGATTGTTAGATAGCGTTCACCTTGATGACGTCTTGTGCCAATGATCTCTTTGCAACCGGATCGGGCTCATGACGGCTCGTCCTGATCGTGCAGTCGTCAGCCGCAAGTCGAACGTCTTGCCAATGATCATATTGGCGAAAAATCTCATCACAACGTCGCTCCGCGCCGCCATAGAGATGGCAAAAAGTCATCAATGGCACATAGCTGGCAAGATCCGGCTGACCTCAGCGCGACAGTTCAGCTGCTATGGTCGTGCACACGCGCCGAGCCCCGTTGTGGCGGCGTGTCTATGAGGTGGCTGGCGTCGTTGGAAAAAAAAGCGTGTGAAGCAAGGTACAGCTAGGAATAGGCAGCTGACGCTGGTGTTAAGTTTTTTTCAGCCGAAAGGCTGTCGGTGATAGACCCACCACGCGACGAAAGGCCGTAGCCATGTGCTGTGGCGTAGAAAAACCACATTCCAGAGCTATGTCCAATATGGGCTGCTCGGTATCTCGCAGCAGACATCTGCACATCTCGATCCGGAGCTCAAGCAGGAACCGATAGGGTGTTACTCCGTAGGCTGCCTTGAAGCGAGTACCCAGTGCGGTCGCGCTCATCCCTACATGTCTGGCGATGTCTTGGACGCTGATAGCGCCACCTAGATTTTCGTGCATGAAATGCACGGCCTTCGCCAAGCTCGCCCTGTTAACGGCATCGACATTGTCTGTTCGCTCGGAATTGCCCCGAGCCGTATCGAGCACTCGCACGAGCGCTTGCTGAACCGACCCGAGAAACGAGGTACCGCAAGGAAATCCAAGCTCACGCTCATGCTCAAGAAAGCCCAGCAGATGCTCGATTCGCGGATCTTGAATGTCTGTACCAAATAAGAGTCTCGCCTCATCCAGAAACTGCTTTGTTCGTTCAGCAATCTGCAACGTATCGGTTGCGATCAAGCCATTTGATGGGTCAACCACTGATTCATCGGTGACAGGTGGCACTACCGTCGAAGTGCTTAGGTCATCGGTATTACGAGCATGGGGATCCAGCGAGTAACTTGCCATATTTTTTCCTAGTTTGAGCATCGTCCCGCTCGCCAACATGGTGTAGCGCGGGCCCTCGCTCACAGGATCGATATGTTCATAAGCACCTGACTATGAGCATGACGCCCGACTTTAACGGTCGTGCGTTATAGCTTTGCGTCATGGCTATACGTTTATCCGATCAATATAAAGAAAAGCTCATCGTGATTTGAAATAGGCGTCGATCATGACGTGGGCACGAAGTCGTTTACGCAAGATCGAATCATTGGAGAAAGAAAATTTCGCTTGAGTATTTAGCGATATTTCCAGCAGTACAAATCATTTATGCCCATTGGAACGATTGCTCCCACCTATCTCCTGAATAGGTCACTCATACGGATTACCAATAAACTTTTATGGCGTACGCTCCCGGCGATGTGTCGCTCGACATATAGCTGCAAGTAGCAGCCTGTCGCGTTTGAACTCGTCGATACAGGCTGGTACCAAAAAACGTAAAACCGTTCCGACGAACGCGCCGCGTGTTGATACGGCAGCGCCCAGATGTTCTTGTTTTATTTATTGATCGACCTCAGCTTCGGCGCGCACATCGACCAAGCTCACCAGCCATTCGCATAATTGGGATGGTCCGTCGGCACGTGCGAATTCACCGCCAATCTCGACGGCACGACTTTTGTAACGTGGGTCGCTTAACAGTGCGTCGACAGCATCACTAATCTGCGCTGGCGTTGCCTTGTCGATGCGCATGTCGATACCCGCTCCGCACCAAGCTACTCGCGCAGCAACCTCAGGCTTGTCTTCAGTTAAACCCGCTACAGCGAGAGGAATACCTAGACTCAATGCTTGCGTTACGGTTCCGTAGCCACCGTTGGTTACCAACACATCGACGTTCGGCATGATCTGGTCGAAAGGCAGGAAGGTCGTGACCAGCGCATTCGCTGGTATATCGGCAGGAATTTCCGAAATTGCTCTTCCACCAGTCGTTGCCAAAATCATTACATCATCCCGATCCGCCAGAGCCGTGAGCGTAGGACCGATCAGCTGACCAAGATCGGCATTGGCGATGGTTCCCTGCGTTACGAGAATCACACGCTTGCCCGAGTCGAGCGCAGCGTGGATGTCTGACGTCACTAGCGAACTACTGACGAGCGGCAGCGCACCGATGAAATGAACGCTCTGAGGTAAATCTCGCCGCGGATACTCAAAGCTGGCAACGGTCGGCTGGAGAAACAGGTCAGGAAGCGTCACAAGCGCATCAAAAAAGGGCATCGGCAGTGCGGATGCGCCAAGCCGGGCCAATACGGTATCGGTATACGCCCTGATTGGGCTATCAAAATCCTTATCAACTTGTGTGGCCAGTTGTTGATACGTTTCCAGCAGCGATGGCTCCTCGGTCGGCAGCAGTCCCATGAAGTGCGGCGCATGATCGTCGCGATGAAGTGGCAAGAAAGTGACTCCCAGCCCCACGATTTTTGGCCGCGTAGGCCGTGCACCGAGAAGAAACGGCAGCGTTCCAGCAAATAGCGTGTCGACCAAGATCAGGTCGGCATGAAATTCTCGCAGGATGTTCTCAAGCGTTTCGAACTGCGCCGGAATGGTATCGATGAAGACGCGTTCGCAGTCGAAACGTATCTGCTCCGGTCCTGGCGTTAACGTTTTTCGCTGAGGAAACAAGGCATCGATGTTCGCCATATCCAGGTCTGCGCTTGGCAATAGCGGCGTGAATCGTGCGCCGATAGCTTCAGCCTTTTCACGATAGGGCGACCCACTAGTTACATGAACCTCGTGCCCCGCGTCGATCAGCAAACGGCCGGCTGTCAGCAGCGGGTTCAAATGACCCGGCTGCGGCGTGGTAGCGATAATGATTTTCATAGCGTGATTTCCTTTGCATCCATTCGGGTGAGCTTCGCCGGCTTCGACATGGCCCCGTGAGGGTCACGCTTCCGAGGCATCAGCATGCAGCGGTTCCAGCAAGCGCCGACCAGATACACGCAATGCTCGCTTTAGCGACTCCAAGTCCTGATAGAGCAACTTGCCATCGCGCTTTTGCCAAACGCCGCCGATCATGACTGCTTCGATGTTGGCCAGACTGGCCTGCAGCGCCGATGCGATGGGATCGTGCGAAGGCGTCAGATTCAGTGCGCGGGTATCGATCAAAACCAGATCCGCCTGCATGCCTGGCGCGAGTGTGCCTACGCGATGATCTAGGCCTAAGGCGCGTGCACCACCCTGGGTGGCCCAGCGGAGCGCCTGCAGACTCGATGCCGACGTATGCGCATCGGAAGGTTTTTCGTTCAATCGCGCATGTTCACTGGCACGCTGTTGGGCCAAAGCAAATCGCGCGACAGTGAGCATCTCACCGGAAACGACGCTTTCGACATCGACACCCAGCGAAGGCATGGCACCCATCGCTAACAGCTGATCGACGATCGGGGCGCCGTGTCCCATGCTGAGTTCGACTTCCGGCGTACTGGTAAAACTGACGCCGCCATCGACCAAGCGGCGTAGCCGATCGAGCGGAAGCTTGTTGGCATGGACCACATTCATCCACGAACCAATGAGACCCGCCTTTTCCACCGCGCCCCACGCCCCATCGTCAATGGCGACGCTACCGCTCTGATGCATGGAGGCTATGACTCCCATCTCGCGCGCCAGCCTGAGATCTCGGAGCGCAACGTCGGATGTCGAAAAATGTGGCCCGAGTATGGCCATGCCCAACGTTACGAGTGCGTCGCTGCTTGAAAGTGCTCCCGAGGCCAAGCGCCTCACCTCGTCCCGAGGGTGCGGGATTTGCGAGAAGTGCGGTTGGCCAGGAGACGGTGCGGGTTTCGGTGCGCCATGCAAGAAAACTGCACGTACACCCGACTCCTGCAGTCCGGCGATGGCGCCATCGGTATGGTCTGGAGTTGGGTTGTTGTGGCACCAGTCGCCCAACGTCGTTGTACCGCAGGCTATCTGGTTGAGGGCGCCGGCGAGCGTTGCCAGCCGTACGTCTTCCGGGGTGAACCTTGGGCCGATCTTTCCATGCATATCGCGCAAATAATCCGGCAGCGCCCAGTCAGCACAGGCACCGCGAAGCCCGGTCTGCCAGGTGTGCATATGCGCATTGACCAAGCCAGGCATGACGATACGGTCTTGCGCATCGACGATGTCAGCGTGAGGTGCGTCAATATATTTGCCCAATGCAGTAATACGTCCATTTTCGATCAGTACGTTACCTTCGAACACATCGGGCCGATCGACGGCAAAACTGATGATGCGACCACCGCGAATTAGCATGGCCGATCGCTTCGCATGGTCGTCGTCTGCGTGAAACACAGCTTCAGATGATTGATGGGCAGTCATTGATCCTTTCTCCACAGGTATTTCGCAGCTGCCTTTTATCCCGCTGCGCTAACGGCCGAGTTCTCCCGCCGCTCGAATACAGCCGTTTTTCAGACGCACGGCAAGTTGGTTTGAGGCCTTCGTGGGCTGTGCGTTCGGAGCTCAAATGTTCGCTCCATCAGAACGATCGAACATCAGCATGACGGTGCCTTCTTTGCCACGCTTTTCGACAGCGAGGACGGCTTCGGCGATTTCGTGCGGTTCATAGATCCCAGCTACGTCGAATTGTTCACGGTGTAGCTGTGCGAGTCGCAGTGCCGTCGCCTGATCGTTGGCCCGCATTTGTGGCGGAAGTCGCCCCCAAACCCCAATCGAAACACCACGCAAGGTCAACTCGTTCGGAGCGAGTCCCTGCACATCTGTTGGCTCAGTCGACAAAGACGCATAGTTAATAATCGTACCGCCGTGGGTAACAAAACCCATGATCTCCTTCAACAAATCACCGGCAACGGCGTCGATGGCTACGTGAATGGTGCGCCTGTTGATGGCTCTGGTGAGTCTTAGTTTCCAGTCCGCTTCATCCGTAGCAATAACGGGTGATCCACAAAGCTTTTTACGAAGTGCTTCTGCACCTTGCTTGCTGCGAACAAGGCGCAGCGGCTTCATGCCTCGCTCATGGGCCAGTGTAGTGATGAGGCGACCTACAGCCGAGCCCGCCGCCGAAAGAATAAAGAACCTTGGCTCCTGCGCCGTCGGAAACGCCGCGCCCGCAGCGCGCAATGCAACTTGCGCCGTTATCGTGTTGATCAGCATTTGAGCCGCAAGCACGAACGACATCGTCGGTGGAAGCTTGACCACTGCGTCGGCGGCTACGATCACCTGTTCGGACCAACCATTTTGTGCCGGAAAAAAAGCCACGCGGTCGCCCAACTTAAGACCAAGAGAGTGATCAACCCGCTCGCCCAATGCTTCTATTGTTCCCGCCCCTTCGAAGCCAGGCACGCGACCCCCCGATGGGATAGCTGGAGCGGGGCCTCCACGCACGGCACCTCGAATCATGTGTAGATCGCCCGGATGAATGGGTGCGCAAGCTACGCGCACCCGAACCTCTAGTGGGCCGGGCTTAGGTATTGCGCCTATTGCTTCAAAGATCAGTACGCTAGCCGGCTCACCCGCATGGCGATGGCGGATGCCACGGTATGAGTCGATGTCCGTAGGCGCAGATTTTTCGATGGTCGCGGCCTTTTTCATGACTTGACTCCCGGATACAGCACATAGGGTGGCGGAGGCTCTCTTTCCGGCGGCAAGTAATCGGGCGCAGTCTTGCCGGTCGCGCCGAGGTGTCGCACGAAGCGATAAATATCCTCCAGGTCACGCGCCGTCATTTCATGCAGGGTGAACGAAGGCATGGGCGCACGTGCTACTACCGTATGAGCCGTGTGCACCCACTGCGCTTCGCTCATCTGGCTGATCATCAAACGCAGGTTGGTGGCATACGTCGTGCCCCAAGGTCCACGAAAGCCAAGCGGGCTGCCCGTCAGCCATGCGCTGTCAGCGACCTTACCGGCGCGCTCGGTGTAGGACGGCGTATGACAGTCGTTACATCCAGTGATCTGAACTAGATAGCGACCACGACTTAGGCGTGCGCCGTCTTCGACAGTAGATGTAGTGCGTATGCACCGATCAGACGCCTTACTTGGCAGTGGCACGTAGATGCTAAAAAGTGTCGTAACTGCGCACCAAGCTAGTCGCAAGCGCATGGTCATCTCCTACAAGCAAACTTCTAAAAAATAGCAAGTGAACACATTTATGCGACCACTGGATCGATCAAGACATATATCGCTTGAATCCGGCCGTCGCGGATATGTGCGACATCGACGCCCGAGACGACCGCTTCTCCGCTCGGCGGCCCAAGCTGCCAGGGTATGTATCCAACCCCACCAAGCCCCACGCCAAATCCTGTTGCGGTAAAAGAAAAGTCTTCAGGGAAGCGCTGTAAAACGTCATCCACCATTGCGGAAATGTCTCGGTGGCCTAGCCGTGAGCCATCGGGATCGACGACGACCGCGTCATCGTTGTATAGCGTGGCGAGGGCGGCCATTCGACGATTCGCGTGACGTTCGTTAAAGACTTTTTCTAGATGATCGCGAAGAAGTTGGTTGTAATCGAAATCGGCAGCGGCACCGATCGAAAAAGTCGACATGGTGGGAGTCCTAATCAGGATTCGACGTGAGAGTGGCTGCAACCGATCAATTTCTGACTTGGCGCAATGAGCCGTCCTTGGCATGACGCTCCTTCTGAGGGACGGACCGTGCAATGGAGAATTTGACGGTATTTGTTATTAAGCCCGAGCAGCTTTTGCAGTTGCAAAGCTGTCTTCCAGCATTAAAAAACGCGTGATTTCGTCGCCCGAAATCGTCAGCACAATCGCGTAGGCCGTTTCGATGACCTTACCCGTGCTTTTGATACGCGAAGCCAATTCGCCAAAAATAATCGCGCGCTCTTCGCTGGCAACCACGTCGTGAATCTCAAGCCCTATCCGCTCGATCATTTGGCCCGACTTACGCACAAAATCGATAATGGCTTCCCGACCGGTGCGGTGGCCCACCCAGGGCAGCACGCCGCTGTCGCCTGGAATGCTCCAGTCCAGATCGGCACTGAAGAGCTGACCGATTTCTTCCGGTGACGCGCCGCTGCCGAGCTTGGCCAGAAACTGCTGGGCTATATCGAGATTTTTTTTCACGCTCATGAGGGCGGTTCCTGTATGTAAGGGTGTGATAGTTGAGCGGTCCTGCGCAGAGCATCCGCGCTGGCGCTCCGTCAGATCTGTGTCATGCCGCCGTCGACCACAAGTTCGATGCCGGTGATGTAGCTCGCATCGTCCGAAGCAAGAAACGACATGGCCTTGGCCATTTCGTCCGCACTTGCGGCGCGACCTAGCGGAGTCTTATCAGCCACCTCGACCAGGTACTGCTTGATGTCCTGGTCGCTCATGCCCAACTCGGACTTGTAAGCGGGAGTGACCACTACGCCAGGTGCAATGATGTTGACGCGGATATCCCTGCCCTTAAGGTCGGAAGCCCAGGTCCGCACGAACGATCGCAGTGCGGCCTTCGTCGCCGCATAGACGCTAAAGGCCGGCGTGCCCTGACTGGCGGCGATGGAGCCGGTCAACACGATGGCGCTGCCCTCCCCCATTAGCGGCAAAGCTTTTTGCACAGTAAAAAGCGTGCCCTTTACGTTGATGTCGAAATACTTGTCCACCTGCGCTTTGGTGATCGATTCCAGTGGAGCAAATTCACCGCCGCCCGCGTTAGCAAAAAGTAGATCCAGCCGTCCATGCGCTTCGCGGATCGTCGTGACGATGTGATCTAGGTCGTCGGCAACCGCGATGTCGCCGCGTATGGCCTTTACGCCCTGCCCGATCTCGGCGACGGCCGCATCCAGTTCCGCCTGACGCCGGCCGCTGATAAACACCGTGGCGCCTTCGCGTACCAGGCGTTTGGCGGTCGCCAAACCGATACCCGAGCTGCCACCGGTGACCAGAGCAATCTTGCCGGCGTGCTTGGTGGTGTGGATATTGTTGAGGTCTGCAATTTTCATGATCGAGCTCCGTTGTGCGACGAGTGCCGCGTGACGCTTACCAATCTACGACCTTCCATATGTGGAATAAACCAGCTGTTTATGGTTTCTTTATTTCTAAATAGGAATAATCTTCGTAACAACTGAGGAAAGGGTCATGGATCATTTACAGGCGATTCGCGCGTTTGCGCGTGTGGTTGAAACCGGTGGATTCAGCCGCGCGGCGCAGTCGTTGCAAATGCCCAACGCCACGCTCAGCAAGGCCATCCAGTCGTTGGAAAAGCATCTGGGCGTCAAACTGCTTGAGCGCAGTACCCGACGAGTCAGCGTGACCAACGACGGGGCGGCCTACTACGAACGTACCCAGCATCTGCTGACTGAACTGGATGATGTTGAAGCGACCTTGGGCCGCGCGCAGGCAAGTCCGAGTGGGCGCCTGCGGGTAGATACCGGCGGTTCGACCGCCAGCGGCCTGCTGATTCCGGCGCTTCCAGATTTCTGCGCGCGCTATCCGGATATCCGGCTGCAACTCGGTGTGACTGACCGAACCGTCGATGTGATCGGCGAAAACATCGATTGCGCGATCCGCAGCACCGCCGATGACGGCGCGCTGATCTCCCGAAAAATCGGTTCTTTGGCGTGGACTACGTGCGCCAGCCAGATATACCTGAAGCGTCATGGTGTTCCGACGCATCCACAGCAGATTATCGACGACGGCTTCCCGGTGGCCGGCTACTTCTCGGCTCACAGCGGTGCTATGCCGCCTTTGCATTTTCGATGTCAGGACAAATCGCTCGCGCTCGAGCCGATTTGCCGCGTGATGGTGAATGAGAGCAATGCACATCTGGCTACTGCACTGGCAGGCATCGGTCTCATACATACGCTCGACTTCATGGTCCGACCATCGATCGAACGGGGCGACCTTGTCGCTTTCCTTGAGGATTGGCGGCCCGCACCTTTGGACGTCTATATCGCTTACGCACCCAGTCGCCAGCTGAGCGCCAAGGTGCGGGTTTTTATAGACTGGGTGACCGCGCTTTACGCGAGAGTGGAGAGGCGCCCTACCTCCGCTACACCCTAGCAAGGTACTGCGCAATCCAAAATGAGAATACACTTTGCTGCAAAGTCGCTTGCCTAGCCGTTCATGCCCACCGCGGCGAATGTATTGAAAGGCCGTTACGGGCGACGCGCTACTGTTCAAGAACGCGACCATAGCGTGCAGGGGGATAGTGATCGAGTGCGAGGATCGAAGAGTCATGACCGATGCTATTGCCGCCAAGTCGCAAGGCTCGCGCCGTACGGTTCAAGGTACGTCGTTAAAGGAAGCCTGAAGTTACTGAATGCGAGCGGAGGTCGGAGATTCGTCACTGACCCATAAACGGTATCCATGGTTTGGAACTTTGCTGGATACGAATCTATCGTTGGCAGTTCCTTTTGTAGTTCGAGATTAAGTAGCCCAAACTCTTGTACCCACATCGCGCTTCGAGCGAGCGACAATTTCACGTGGTAAGAACCACCCTCTTTGGACCGCCTCAGGAGCGCAGCCATCGTGCCGGCTGCCGCAAGGTAACCGGTGACTAGATCAGCGAGATAAAACACCGGGGAGAATTTTGGCTTGCCGGGGGCACCTTCCCGGAATGCAAAACCCGACGCCACTTGCCCGTTCTGGTCAAAACCGGGCCGATCGGTCCACGGACCATGGTGGCCATAAGCATTGACTGTCATACACACGATGCCACGCTTACTTTGCCCAGCCAAAGTTTCGGGCAGCAGCCCAAATCGCTCGTTCACTGTGCGCCGATAGCTGGTCGTGAACACGTCCGCACTTTCTGCTAATTCGAGCATCATTGTGCGATCTGTAGCATCCCTAAGATCGAGATAGGCGCAGCGCTTGCCGATATCTACGCCAAGATGCTGCGCGAATGTGTCGGGATACGTCGGCGAACTGATGTGGAGTACGTCGGCACCGTACTCAGCGAGCGACCTGGCACTTCGCGGCCCAGCCAAGACATGCGTGAAATCTAGTACGCGGATACCATCGAGGGGTGGAACTCCACTCGACAACTCTGACAGAGAGACCCGCGGCCCGTCGGCAATTTTTTCAATCTCGATGACCGGTGCCTGGCTCAATAAAGAGCCCTGCGGATGCGCCAGCCATTCCTCGCGCGAAAGCGCACGACAAACCGGGAGCCCCGCCGCGGAGAGCGCCGATTCCAATTCGATGGAATCCCATTTCAGGACTTCTCGCGCATACGAATCCTTGCTGTCTCCACAGTCAAAAAATTTAAGATATCCTTTCAACAATTTAGCGTAGGGGGGACCGGCCTCGAGCATCACGTATCGACCGTCCCTACACTGGTAAAGGTTGTTGACATCTACGCTTTCAGCGCCAACATTGATGGCTCGCCCTTGTTGTTGTACGAAGTGTGTTGGGTGAAGAAAGTGCAAGGCATCGACTATGTCGATCGCCACATCCGTTGTTTTTCCCGAGCGATGATTCCACACCGACGCCCCTGCAATGCCAATGAGAAGCTGGGCTATAGCTGAGGCTTCGCCAAGGTGATGGGGCGAACGGATGATCGGGTCTCGCCCCCAAACAACCGCATCACCCGAAAAATAATCGGAAAGACCAATCTGTTTGATGAGCGAGGCCAACGGCTTCAACTCGCCGCGCGATAAGACAAGTTCGTCGCCTGAGTGAGGTCTGCTTTGATTCGGAGTGTGCGTTTGAGCGGTCATGGAGCTCTCCAGTAGTCTGATGAGACGAACGGTAGGTAGAGCAAAAGCAGAGCGGTCGGGTGGTGATGTCTATGCGCCCATATGTACACTCGAGGGTTGATGCTCGTGTGATATAGGGGTCACTCGAAATAGCCAAGACATGCAAAGTGCTAAACGCTGAATCGATCCAGGAGCTCCTTCACAACCGTCCCTAGCTTGTCGGTCTCCATCGAGTCGATCTCGTCGGAGAAGATCTCTAAGCCGACATTGTTTAAGCCCTGCGTTTTGCGAAGCACATCGAGCACATCTCCAATCGGAAAATCCCCTGATCCTGGCAGGAGTCGACGACCGAGGCCCTCCTGCGCCAAAGTCATTCCTTTCGGCAGGCACTGGGGCGCATCGCAAAGTTGAACCGCGAAAATTTTCGACCCGGGAATGGAGGCGAGAAGAGCGTTATTTGGCGTGCCGCGAAAGTAGTGCCACATGTCGAGAACAATTCCGCCGTTGCGAGCACCTACGAGTGATACCACCTCCCACGCATACTCAAGCGTTCCAACCTCCCACAGCGGGATGAACTCGAGCCCGCATTGCATACCGTGTCTAGCGGCTCGATCACATAGATGGCCGAAGGCGTCCACTATCTGCTGTTTACTGTAACGCCCGTCCGGGAAACCGCCCCAAGCGGTAAATGTGCCGGTACCCAGTGCATCTGCCATTCGAAAAAAGTCGTCAGTGTCGAACGCAACGTCGTCTGTCGGGAAATCTACCCCCCTCACCGATGGCTTCCAGTCGTCCACCCAACGCACAAAAGGATCAAGATGGCTTATTTCGATATCGTGGTCAGCCGCCATGCTTTTGAGATCATGGGTCGACACGCCCGAACCAAGCCAGCGAACGTAATCCGAAGGGGTGACACTCAGAGCAGAACAGCCAGCAATTTGGGCAGCTTCCAACTGCTTTCGGAAAGGCTTCGCCTTGACCGTGGCATTCCACATAACTCGCCGGTGTTGATTCACGCAGACACCTCCGCATCGAAGATAGCAAGATCGATGTACCACGCTAGCAAGGACATCGGAATATCCACTCACTCTCAGGAGTGAGACATAATCAGTTCTTCGCTCGCACTATGGTCCGCATGACCCTTCACCCCACCCTCACTTAATGGGGCGAGGAGATAAATCATGAAGGAAGAAAATAACGTCATTCGAGTATTGCTTGCCGACGACCATCCTCTTATCCGAGATGGCATGCGGCAATACATCGACTCCGAACGCGACATGAAAGTTGTCGGGGAGGCGTGCAACGGAGTGGAGGCGGTTCGGGAATTCTTATCCCTGAATCCGGACGTAGTATTGATGGACCTACAGATGCCCGGCGTCGGTGGCCTGGATGCCATAAGCGCCATCCGCAGCCACGCACCAAACGCGGCAATCGTCGTGTTAACCACTTACCCCGGTGACGTCCGCGCATCACGCGCACTCGCTTTAGGCGCCACATCATATTTATTGAAATCAGCTTCCCCAGAGTCAATCATCTTGGCGCTTCGTGCTTCGCTTTTTGGCAAAAGCGTTGTCGCTGATAGCGTTGCAGATGAGCTTAACGAAAACCGGTTTTCTGATGAGCTATCCGCGCGTGAACAAGAAGTGGTTCAGCTCATCGCCGTGGGCAACACAAATCACGAGATCGGAAAAGAGCTTGGCATTTCCGAACAAACTGTAAAATCCCACGTTAGAAACGTGCTCGAGAAGCTTGGTGCGCGTGATAGAACGCAGGCCCTGGCCATAGCGCGGCGACGGGGCTTTTTGGATCCATGAACTCTGTTGGTTCACGCCAAGGAGTGAACAGCTGGTTTTACTGGCTCGTAATCTTTGCGGCTATTGCATCGTACGCTGCGCGTGGCGTCGAAGTTGAAAATGGCCCCGCAGTCAAAAATCGCGACATAAGTAACTCCCCATACTACATAGCGAGTCATCCGGGCCTCGATCAACTAAACCATGCAACGTTCACCGAACGAGACGGTGCGCCGCTAGGCGTGAGAGATCTCTTCGAATCGCCTGATGGCTTCCTCTGGATGACGAGTAACGATGGCCTAGTCCGCTTCGACGGAATGAAGTTTGAAAAAAACCTCTTCCCGAACTTCCCCCATGTGCCGCTGGAATCTGTTTCCGTTGATGACAAGGGAGATATCTGGGTTGGCATGCTCCATGGAGGGGTCTTACGCGTACACAAGGGACATGTCACAGCTATGCCATCTGTGGGACTTCCGGGTGGAACTGTGTTTTCTGTAGGTCAAATGGCCGACAAAAATGTCTGGGCCGTTACGACAAAAGGCGTTGCGCGATGGGACGGACGCCGATGGCAGCCCCTCAACTTATCCTCGGGGTATTTGCCACATCATCCCGATGAAGTCGCTAGCACTAGAGATCGTTCGCTATGGATAGAGGATGACAGTCGCTATTTCAAATTCGATGCGACGAGAGCTGCGTTTGTAAGCGTGTCTTGGGATCAATACATACGCAAAAACCTCGATATACCATCCGACGTCTCGTGGCTGCCCGATCCGAAAGATGGTGCTTATGGCGTCAGGGACGATTTCAACGCGAACTGGATAGTCACGCCAAGGGGCTTGGATCGTCTCCGGTGGAGGCAAGGGGGAACGGTAAATATCGAGCACGTAAAACTACTCTCAGGGATCTCTCCTGACGGCATATACAAAGACCGCGAGGGAAATATTTGGGTCTGGACCGAGGCAGGTCTTGATCGTTTTCGTGCAAACGCCGTAATAGCGCTGCCACACCTCGGAGAGTTATCCCAGCCAACCATGGCGCCCAATGATCGGGGCGGGCTATGGGCAGGATCATGGCTTGGACCGTTACAAATACTTGGAAGTGAGCGCCCGCAGGACGCGTCTAATTTAAGCAAGGAAATTGGGGTCATTTACGGCGCGCCTGATGGAACAACCTGGTGGGCGGATGCAAAAGGCGTTTCATCGATGCGCCATGGCGTTGTGCAAGCTCATCCTGATAACGGCGTATTCGGCAATCCACCGCGCGATGCATACCAAGCCATGGCTGTTGATTCAACAGGCGCGCTTTGGCTTTCCATTGCAGGCCATGGACTGTTCCATTTGGATCATGAACTTTGGGAGCGTGCTCTTCCCAATCAATCGACAGTAACGAACGGCTCGCCCTACGCCATAGCAATCGGGCCATCGGGAAGCATCTGGCTAGCGGGGCCCGGAAACCGGGTTACGGTGCTCCATGGGAAATCGGTCAAAATTTATGGCGAGCAGCAGGGGCTACACCTAGGCACCGTACTTTCAATACTTTTTGCCGATGGTCATATCTGGGCTGGCGGAGGGGAAGGCGTCTCCGTTTTGGATGGAGACAAGTTTCGCCATATAGAGACAATCAAGGATGTCAGGCTTGACGGTGCATCAGGCCTAGCCATGACGAAAGGCGGTGATTTGTGGATCAACGGGTTAGACGGGTTGTTTCGTATTGACCACTCGGATGTAGCCCTGACTCTTAAAGATTTCCAACATGTAACGCGCCCGATGACACTCGATACGGCAGACGGCTTAGACGGGCGAGCGGTACAAATAAGACCTTTTCCGACACTTATTGCTTCGCCCGACGGGGGATTGTGGATTTCCACAAATCTGAGAGCGTATTGGCTCAATGCGAACATAATCAAAGAGCCAGAGCTTCCTCTGCATCCGCTTATCACCGGAATCATGGCGAACGATCAGAATATTGACTTAGCGAATGCTTCCCTCCCCCTGCATGCGCACAGTATTCAAATCGGCTTTACTGCGCCCTATCTGACCGCGTCGGAACGCGTACGCTTCAGATATCGTCTTCATGGCATTGATGGATCCTGGCAAGACTCCGGCGCACGAAGGGAAGCGTTCTATACGGACCTACCTCCTGGCAAGTACGTCTTTCAGCTGGTGGCGATGCTAGACAATGTCCCAAACACAGAAGGCACCGCGTTCACCACATTGGTCGTCCCTGCAGCTTGGTACCAGACTGCTGCTGCAAAGTTTGCGCTCGGCGCACTAATCGTCGCCTGCGTAGGGTGGCTCTTTATCGCTCGATCGCGCCGCGACGCGCGGCGCGCGCATATTCGTCTGGAGGAACGTGAAAGAATCGCTCGGGAGCTGCACGATACCTTGCTGCAGGGAACACAAGGATTGATTTTCCAGGTAAGCCGAGCACTGAAACTTGCCAAAGAACCGGAATTGCGAGTCATGCTGATCGACGCGATGGAGCGGGCGCAAGATTCTTTAGTCGATGCCCGAGGCCGTGTCGGTGAACTGCGTGGTGAGTCGATGTGCCCTGTTGATCTTGGAAAAGCTGTCATTACTACAGCGAGGACCATCTTCCTGGGTCATTCGGTACGTTTTATACCTCGAATTACCGGCATTCCCAGGATGCTCGATTCCATGGTGGGTAATGAACTTCTGACCATGTGCCAAGAGGCCCTTTCCAACGCGTTAGCGCATGCAAGGTGTCGGAACGTTCGACTCGAGATCCATTATTCGCATCGATTCCTTTCGATTAAGTGTAGTGACGACGGCCATGGAATCGCGCCGTCCGTACTCGAAGATGGAGGTCGCGAGGGGCACTGGGGCCTGACGGGCATGCGCGAGCGTGCGGCTCTGATAAAAGCTCGTATTCGCGTGAGTTCGATTCAAGACAAAGGTACGGTCGTACAGATAAAGATTCCCAGCTCAGCTGCATATAAGGGTGGGGCATTCGGGAGATGGAGACGTAAGTGCCAACCTTAGATCAACCCTCAATTCCTTACACTTTTAAGCGCACTCCGCTAGTAATTCCAGCTTATGAGCTACGCACCTATTGGTTCCAGCGACCTCGCAAATTGAAGCACCCTACCGCTGGACATCTGACTGTTTTACCCTCGAACAATGGTCGGATCAGAACAGTTTTCGACTTCTTTCAACAGACATTTCCGTAGCCACCAGTGATTAAAAATCTTAGTCAGTTCGTAGCGTTTGATGCAGTGGCGCGCCACCTCAGTTTCGCCAGTGCTGCGCGTGAATTGGGATTAGCGCCGTCATCCATCGCAAAGAGCGTCAGCCGTCTGGAAAGCACACTTAACGTCAAGCTCTTCACTCGGACAACAAGAGCTGTCCATCTAACGCACGATGGCGAAGTGCTCCATCGTCGATGCGCCGACGTTCTCGCGCAAATCGATGCTCTTAGCCAGCTGACGGACGCCAGCTCATCTAGCGTGCAGGGCGTGTTGCGGGTCAGCGCTCCGATTGGATACGGCGGCAAGGTCATCGTTCCAGTTATCGCGAGTCTGCTCAAGAGGCACCGTGAGCTCCGCGTCGATCTTCGACTGACCGATGAACGCGTCGATCTGGCTGGCGAGGGTCTGGATGCGGCCATACGCTTTGGCAAACTGCCCGATTCCAACCTTATCGCACGCGAGCTGCAAAAGCAGCCGCTGCTCTTGTGCGCCAGCCCTCGCTACCTCCAGCATCGAGTCTTACCTAAGGAAATCGACGACCTCGCAAGTCATGAGATCGTGTCATTTCGGATGCCGGATAGCGGACGTGACCGTCCCTTGGAGTTCCGAGTGGGCGACGAAGTAAACAGGTTTACCTACGAACCGCGGCTGCAGGTCAGCCAGGGGAGCGCGCTGGTCGATGCATTGCTAAGTGGCTGCGGCATTGCGCAACTCCCCCACTTCATGGTGGAAAACCTTCTTGCCCAAGGAGAGCTAATTGAGCTACTACCCTCCTTACGCCCGGAACCGATGGATGTCACTTTGCTGACGCCACACGGACGCTCGCTAGCTCCGCGACTGAAGGCTTTCATAGACGAGCTCCGCTCTCATCCATGAAATAGGTCCAAAGAGCGGGCATTCGAGACGTTTGAGAAAACTCGGCAGACGCCTCGAAGCAGAGACATCCCTTCCCGATTGAATTCGTATCAGTGATTAGAATTGGGGGGAAGCAAGGTGATTCCGAATCGCGGTGCCTGATTCTTGAGTCGCGCAATATCTTCCGCTGAAGGTGCCAATGGCTCAGGTGATCCATCATCCTCACTCGCACAAGCTTCTACAAAGTCATCGAAGCCTGCAGGTACGCACACGACAATGTAGCGAGCGTCGACATCACCCTTAGTTGCAAGTCGGTGAGGCACGTGACGACGTAACAAGATGGTTTCTCCGGGTCCCACCAACACGTTCTCGTTTTCGATCGTCACTTCCAGCTGGCCTTCCAAAACATGCACGGTCTCTTCTTCCCGATCGTGTAAGTGCATCGGCGTGCTTCGGCCAGCGGGACCTTGAAACTCCAGCATGCAAAACTGGCCATCAGTGTCCTTGCCAGACATCAAAACTTTCACTCTTGAGCCCGTGAAGAGCTTTCCCTGTTTGGATTGATTCAGTACGTGCATAAGATGGTCCACTCTATGAAGTCGTGAATAAACATAAGTGCCATCGCAACGAAGAAAATGTGTTTGCAAGCCATGACACAAATGGCAAAAAGTCATCAATCTGAAGTTTATGCACGTGTTAGGGTCGTCCAAGTGAACCCAAAAAAACAGGCGGCGCCCTATGCCTTCGAAGCGAAGACGCTCATGATTGACTACACCACACCTGACTTTGAAACGTCTGCGCTCATCACGATAGATACCCAACGTGACACGCTCGATGGCCAACCGCTTGAGATTCCAGGAACGAGCGCCGCGGTTCCCAACATCGTCTCGTTGCTTGAAGCGTACAGAGCGCGCCGGCTGCCGATTGTCCATGTGGTTCGCATTTATCGGAATGATGGTTCGAACGTCGACCTTTGCCGTCGGAGCGCGGTGGAAGAAGGTGCGCAGATTCTCGCCGAAGGGTCACTGGGGTGTGAACTCGTAGAGGACATCCTGCCCGCTGGCGCGAAGCTGCTTGATGTCGATGGACTGCTCGCAGGGCAATTACAGACCATTGGCGAGAACGAGGTCGTTCTTTACAAACCCCGATGGGGCGCTTTCTATGGTACGTCCCTGCAGGCGCATCTCGATCGGCACAACGTCACGTCGCTGGTTTTTTCTGGTTGCAATTATCCGAACTGCCCGCGTACGTCGATATATCAGGCAAGCGAACGCGACTATCGCGTTGCACTCGCCGACGACGCCATCTCAGGGCTGTATGCCCAGGGGGTAGCTGAGCTCAAGGGGATAGGCATCCAGCTTATGAGCACCGTGCAAATCGTTCGCGCCGTCTTAGATGCCTAGTAGTCGTCTCTCTACCGAAATAGTTTAGGTCAGGTAGATCGATGCTCCGCGCGAAAGCGACCTGGGCTATGCCCGGTTGAACGCTTGAACGCGATGCTGAAAGCGGTGTCCGACAGGTAGCCCACACGCTCGGCAATTTCGATAAGTGGTGCATCGGAATGGCGAAGCGCCGTGCGAGCGACGGCCATGCGCCAGCGACTGAGATATTCCAGCGGCGCGCTACCGACCTGACGGCGAAAGTGCGTCGTGAACGAGGTGCGCGACATGCCCACATCCGTCGCCAGACGCTCAACCGTCCAGCGTTCGCCCGGCTGGCCGTGCATGAGTGAAAGTGCGGATCCGATTTTCGGATCCGCAAGTGCGCCGAGCCAACCCGCAGGCGCCTTGTGAGTAGCGAGGTAGGCGCGAAGCACATGTACTAGAACCAGCGCCGCCAGACTACTGCGCGCCACCGTAGCGCCCAGGTGCACGCCGTCGGTTTCCCAGCCTAGCAAATCCAGTACCCGGGCGAGCGCTTTGGAACAGCCATCAGCGGCACGCAGGTGGATAACCGGGGGCAGATGCCGCAGCAGCAGATCGGTCACGTCGTCCTCGAACGTGAAGCGTCCGCTGGCCAAGCTGACTTGGGGACAAGACGTATCTTTCTTTCCTTCATAGCGCACCACACCGTCTTTGTCGCGGATGGCTCGGTAGGTGGCAGGGCCATCCAGTAAATGCTGATTTGGATCACTAGCAGAGCAGAACGGCTGACCGCTGGTGAGCATGTAGAAATCGCCATGCTCCAGCACCAACGGTATGGCGTGGTCCTCGACCCACAGATGAAAGCTGCCCGACAAAACGCCGCCGAATTTGATGTGTTCATACGAGGGAAAGCGAAAGGCCCAGGCGCCGCTGCCCTCGAAGCGAGATGAAAGCACGCTGCTTACGCGCAGCATCCCCAAAACGTCGGACAGGGCATCCATTTGTACGATCCATAATTAATTAGGCCTATTCAATGATACACAAACCGACTTTGGAGCGAGATCATGATCACCCGCCATGGCACTCGGTGCCGGATACGGCGTTTTCCCATTCGAAGCAGGTGATGCCCATGCACGCCCATCTTGACGATCTTGCACCGCTCTCTAGCCGCTCTGATGCCGGCCACATACCCGAGACCTTCAGACAATGGGTCGTAGCCCGCACTCCGTTAGATGGCCAACTGAGCGCCGACTGTTTTGAACGGCGCCGCGTCGCCATGCCGTCCGTCGGACCCGGCGAGGCGCTGGTGCGCGTGCGGCTCATCAATATTCACTCAGCCACGCGGCTGCGCATGGCGCTAGGCTTAACTCCCGTTGGCGAGACAGATCGCCGTACTTACGCCTGTGCGGAGGTCATGGTATCGCGCGATCCGACCTTCCAGGTCGGCGACACCATCGCTTGTCAGGCGGGCTGGCAGGAATACCAGATCATCCGCAGCGCCGATCTTCCGGTCGGCTTCAACCCACCCGGTGAAAGCGTACGCTCGCTCAACAAGACCTGCTCGCCGTGGCTCTACGTGTTTCGCCCCGCCATGGCTCGCCAATGGCCGTCCGATGTGTTGATGGATGTTTTCGGCACGTCCGGCATGACGGCCTATTTCGGTATGCGCGAGAACGGCCCTCTGACGCCTAACGATCACGTCGCGGTCGCCGCTACCGCAGGCTCGGTCGGTGCGCTCGTCGCACAGCTTGCGAAAGCGGCGGGAAGCCGAGTGATCGGTTTCGCCCGCGGCAAGGAACGAGGCCGAGCTTTGATCGACATGTTCGGTATCGATGGATGCATCGATTACACGTCTGATCGACTCGACGCCGAACTGGAAGCAGCCTTTCCGCAAGGCATCGATGTGTTTTCCGATGGCGTCGGTGGTGGCTTCACCGAGACGGTGACGAAGCGGATGAACCGACGTGGACGCCTATTCTCTTACGGCGCGGCGGCAGCATCGTATGCGGCAAACCTATCCGCAGCGAGCAAACGCCCTTCCCTGCGCGAGCACTATGGCATTTCCGCGGCCGTTGAGAAGACGATTGCCGAGCGCCAGCTCAAATCCGCCGTTTGGACCGTCGACACGTTCTACGGCGACCGCCTGCAGGCCGAAGACGATCTGTCTCGCTTGATGCAGGCCAGCCAATTACGCCCGCACAACCAGCTGGTTCACGGTTTCGACCGAGTGCCGGACGCAATCGTCGAACTGTATCGAAAGCCGCACGCCGGAAAGCTGCAGATTTCATTTCACTGAATTTCGTTCGACCGGAGGTTTTCTCATGAAAGCATGGCAACTCAACAAAGCTGTTGGCTCTATTACGCTCAGCGAAAAAGCAATCCCCCAGGCTAGCCCGGGCAGCGTAGTAATCCGCATGGAGGCATCGTCACTGATGTCGTATATGCAGGATTATGTCGATGGGAAACTGCCGATCTACAACATGCCCGACGGAGCATTTATCCCCGGCGGTAATGGCACGGGCGTCATCCACGCGGTCGGCCCCCACGTGTGGCATCTCAAACCTGGTCAGCGCGTTGTGATCTCGTCGCACTTCGTCGCGCAGGAAAACGTGCGTAATTCCGCACAGATTCTTTTGGGCGTCACCGCGAACGGACCAGTCGGAGCCGCGATCCAGGCCGACTGGCGCGATGGCACGCTGGCTGAATATGCGATCTTGCCAGCCAGCAGCGTGACGCCGGTCGAAAACATGGCCAACGTCGAAAGCAGCGTTTTAGCGATCGCCATGCGTTACGTCGTACCTTATGGCGGCTTGCTGAAAGGACGACTGGCAGCCGGCGAAACGTTGGTAGTATCCGGCGCCACGGGCGCCTATGGTACGGCTGCCGTGCTGGTCGCGCTGGCAATGGGTGCCGGTGAGGTTATTGCGCTTGGTCGAAATGAAAAAACTTTGGCCGACGTGGCAGAAGCAGGCGGAAAACGCGTAATGCCATTGATGGTCACCGGTGATGTCGCCAAGGATGCCGAGGCGATTCGCAGCCTCACCCATGGAGGCGCACATATAGCCTTCGACATGGTCGGCGGCGCCAAGGATCCCAACATGACCCTCGCTGCGCTGCGCAGTCTCGTTCACGGCGGACGACTGGTGATGATGGGCAGCATGGCTGTTCCGCTGCCGATTCCCTATACCGAGGTCATGCTCAACGGCTGGGAAATCCTCGGCAACTTCATGTACCCGCGTGACGCGTTCCGGCGCGTACTCGACCTGATCCGTTGTGGCCTGCTCGATACGACAGCGATCAAGCCCACCGTCTTCCCGCTTTCTGCCCTGCGCGACGCCATGACGGCGGCCAGACAGGCTGGCGGTCTCGAATGCGTCGTCATGAATCACGAGGAAAGCTGATCATGCGTTTACTTCATCATGCCTTTCGCTTGTACATCGATCCATCGCAACTGGAAAAAACGATTGCGTTTTATGAGGAGCTCTAGGACAAACCCTGCGAGCGTCGGATCAGCTTCGCCGACAGGGGCATCAAGGTTGCCGTAGTCGGTGCTTTTATCTTGCTCGCTGGTAGCGAAGAGGTATTAGCACCGCTGCGCGAAACACGCGCTTTGATCGTAGTCGACTCACTGGACGAGACTATCGCATGGCTGAAGAAAAAGGATGCGGTGCTGCTGCATGAGCCGCATGACGCCGCGGGCGGCCGCAACGTGACCGCAAGAAATCCGGATGGACTCGTGGCCGAATACTTCGAACCCGGCGACATGCGCTGAATAGGATATTTTCATGCAATACAAGCTGCTGGGAAAAACCGGCGTTTTCGTATCGCGCATCTCCCTCGGCGCAATGACCTTCGGCGCCGGCGAGCCGTCCGCATCGAATCCGCTGGGTGGGCCGAACCACGCGATGTCAGACACGATTGTCGGACAGGCGCTGGATGCCGGCATCAATCTTATCGACACCGCCGACGTCTACGGCAGCGGCTTGTCTGAAACCGTGCTCGGCGAAATTCTTGGCGAACGTCGTCGCCAGGTCTTTCTCGCCACCAAGTTAAATGCTCGAATGGGACCAGGGGTCAACCAGGTGGGCCAATCCCGCCTGCATGTTATGGATGCGTTGGAGGATAGTTTGCGCCGCCTGAAAACTGATCACATCGATCTGTACCAGGTCCACAACTTTGATCACCTCACCGCGATCGAGCAAACGTTGCGCGCTCTCGACGACGCTGTCCGCATGGGCAAGGTGCGCTATATCGGCTGCTCCAACTACGCCGCATGGCAATTGATGAAGGCGTTGGGTCTATCCGATCGACATGGCTTGGAGCGTTTTATTAGCGTGCAGTCTTTCTATTCGCTGGCCGGGCGGGATATCGAGCGCGAACTGATCCCCTCGCTGGCCGACGAAGGTGTGGGCCTCCTGTGCTGGAGTCCATTGGCCGGCGGCCTGCTCTCAGGGAAAATCGATCGGTACGGCAGCTCGGACATGAACGCCCGCCGTAGCCGAAGCGTTTTTCCGCCGGTCGACGAAGCGCGCGCCCTCGATACGATCGACGTACTGCGCTCCATCGCCGATCGTCGCGGTGTTCATGTGCCCGAAGTGGCGCTGGCATGGCTGCTAGCGCAACCGGCAGTGACGAGCGTGATTTCTGGTATATCCAAACCCGAGCATCTGATTGCAAATATTAAGGCCATCGAGCTCACGCTCGACGCTGATGATTTAGCCGATCTCGACTCGGTCAGCCGGTTGCCAGCGAGTTATCCCGGATGGATTCAAACGTATCGCTCCAAGGGTCGCATTCCGGAGGGTTACCCGTGGCACAAACCGTCTTGGGGTCCGGGCGAAATTCCGGTTGAGTGAGTAACCGTTTTATCCGTATCGATTGAAGCGGACTGGGCTGATCTTTCGATCGCCGATGGAGCTGTTGAATGCACTCAACGCAACGAAGCAGCACTAGGACAAGCTTGAGCCGACATCGCCATTATTACCTTGCAAGAAATCGAGTGTTGCAGCAAGGAGCGCTTGCGGTGCCTCTTCCGCGATGTAGTGACCGCAAGACAACGCCCCGCCGCTGACGTGGTCGGCGACGCGTCTCCACTCAGCCAACGGATCGAAACAGCGACCGACCACCCCATGCTCGCCCCAAAATATCTTCAGCGGCATCGGCAGTCGTTTTCCAAGGCTACGATCCTCGCGATCGTGAACCAGATCGATGCCAGCGCTCGCACGATAATCCTCGCAGATACCGGTCGCTGTGCCGGGTAATCTAAGGCAGCGCAGGTATTCGGCAAACGCTTCGTCGGTGAAAGCGGCCATGCCGGCATGCCGAGTGCCCATCACGCTGCGTAAATAGCCCACGGGATCGGCATGAATCAGCGTTTCCGGCAACGGAGCGGGACGAATCAAAAAGAACCAGTGCCAGTAGGCGCGCGCAAACGTCTCATCCGTCTGTTCGTACATGGCCAAGGTCGGCGCAATATCCAGCAGTGCCATTCGCAAGATGGCGTCGGCATGATCGGCTGCCATGCGATGTGCCACGCGCGCTCCGCGATCGTGCGCCATCACAACAAACCGGTCGAATCCGAGTTTGCGCATCAGGCCGACCTGATCGCTCGCCATTTCGCGTTTGCTATAGGTCAACTGCTGCGCATCTGGCTTATCACTGTCACCGTAGCCGCGAAGATCCGCCGCAACTACCGTGAAATGCTCGGCAAGCGTATCAGCCACTCGATGCCAAATTACGTGCGTCTGAGGATGACCATGCAGCAGAAGTAGTGCAGGCCCTTTCCCTCCGATACGGCATGCGATGTGGACGCCATTTGTCTCAACTAATCGTTTTTCATAGTTAGTGAACATTTATAACTCATATCGAGGCAGGTCGAAGCCACAACCACCCGCCGATTCCGTGGCACATCTTCGTGGATGCCATACCGTTAAAATTCCCGTCGCTAACAGAAGCTTCAGCGTCGCTTTTTGACGACGATGCGGCGGACTTTCTTCTGCGATGACAAATTGATGCTTTCGCTATCTACCAACAGCTCATGTTCCTGCAGTTCATCCAGAACATTGGAAGTGCTGAACATGGAATAGAGCCGACCGTGATCGTCGCGCTGCGTTTTCTCATCGCTTATGCGCCAGCTCAGCGCCAGTACGCCGCCGGGTACAAGCAGGGACAGGAGCTGGATGACCGCCTCGCGAATTTCTGCGTCAGGAAGATGCATGATGACCGTTTCGCAAAGCACATTCTGAAATATCTGCCGTTCAACGCCCGCAAGTTCTGGCAACAACGAAGTTTTAAAAACGAGTGCGGGGTAGCGACGACTGGCCTCTTTCAGAAGGCCCTCAGAACCGTCGAAGCCAATCACATCGAATCCGCGCGATGCGAGCCATGCCGTATCGCGCCCGGCACCGCAGCCGATGTCTGCCGTTTTTCCCTTGACGAAATATCGCTCCAATAACGCGTAAAGGTCGGTCGGCGCAGGTTGCGCCAACCAGTCTTCCGCAAAAGTCAGCGCTTCCCGATCGTAGGTCGCCAGAGTCATTGCGTCCATGTGTGTATCCCTTTGATTGTTCTGTAGGGGGTTTCGCGCCGCCTACTGATTACCAACGCAGCGTCTATGCCGGCACGTGATTTTGGGGCAAATATTTCGTCAAAACCTCAGTGGACTGAACGTAGGCAGGCGCATTTCACTGGCTTCCAGGATAACTAAGAAGATTTACAACTAGACAATACAAGTACATTTTGTCTATATTAAGCCAATGATCTCAACCAAACTTGCCGCAAAAACTATTTCATCCCGCCGAACCGCCTTGCTCAAGGCGTCGATCGAGGTGTTCGCACGCTTTGGCTACCGCAAGGCGTCCATGGATGAGGTGGCGCGCGCGGCGGATGTCTCACGGCAAGGACTTTATCTGCAATTCGCCAATAAAAAAGCCTTGTTTAGCGCCGTCGTGGACTACGCACTCGCCGAGCAACTGGCCGCCGCGCAAACCGCACTAGCGAAAGGGAATCGAACGCTCGAAGAAAGGCTTACCACTGCATGCGACGAATGGTCTGGACGCTACGTCGATGTCATCGGCTCCAATGCAGCGGACTTGATCGAGAGCAGCGTCGCAATAACCGGCAAGACCCTCTCCAAATACGAGGCACTTTTCGAACAGGCGCTAGCCGATGCGATCGCGAACTCGGGTTTGGCGGCCTTCTATGCCAGCGTCGGACTCTCGCCGATGGATGTTGCACAAACCCTCCACATGGCAGCCCGCGGCCTTAAAGACAGCTGCAAGTCGCGAAAAATATTCCTCAGCCGAATGGCTGTTGCCGTTCGGCTCTTGTGCGCTCCGCTGACGGGGACTGCGTAACTGCCTCCTAGTCGTTGGATATCAGAAAAGGACACTCCCTATGAATTCTTCCAATCCCTACGGGGCCCGTTCCACTGCCGACGATGTGCTGTCCGGGGTCAATCTCGCTGGCAAGACCATTCTTGTCACAGGATGCAATTCGGGGCTCGGGCTTGAGACGATTAAGGTGCTCTCGGCACATGGAGCACGCATCATCGGACTCGCGCGATCCCTGGACTCTGCTCAAAAAGCGTGTGCGAACGTGGGCGCATCCGCTACACCTGTGGCTTGCGATCTCAGCGATCTTGCCTCGGTTTCCATAGCGATCGACACTATTCGCCGACTGGGCACGCCATTGGACGCCATCGTCACTAATGCTGGCATCGCTGCGCCTTCCAAGCTGGATGTACGTTACGGGGTCGAGCTACAGTTTCTCGTCAACCATATCAGTCACTTCTATCTGGTGACTCGACTGATTGACCTGGTGCCCGATCAGACTGGAAGAGTAGTGATTGGCAGCAGCAGCTCCAGCACAGATCAAGCGTCCAAAGAGGGCATCCTATTCGACAATCTAGACGGCCATCGCTATTACAAGCCGTTCACTTTTTATGGTCAGTCGAAGCTGGCCACTGCGCTGTTCGCCAAAGAATTATCAAGTCGTTTAGCGGGCCGGGGTATCGCTGTGAACTCGTATCATCCGGGCGCCACGCGAGGCACCAACTTGAATGTGAACCTGAGCCTACCGCTGCGGCTGGTTCTACAGGTCGCCCAGCTGTTTATGAAATCCGTACCGCAGGGTGCTGCAACCCAAACGATGCTTGCCGCATCGCCGTTGATCCAAGGCACGACGGGCGAATACTGGAGTGATTGCCACGTAGCCAAAGGATCGAAATTTCTGGCCGACCAGGCGCTAGCGACCCGCTTGTGGAACGTATCGGAACAACTCATCAGCGAACATTCGCGGGGTGCCGCACGATGCTAACCCATCGTGCCATCGAACCGATGAATGTCGCGGCCTTCGAACGAGAAATCGCTTTGAGTCACACCTCGCTTGATCGGCGGGACACGGCCGCTGCATACATGCATCTTGACACATCATTTCGCATGAGTCGCTGCCGCATCACATCCAAGTACACAGGGAAATGCTTTCGGTCGCCGTCATGGAACGTAAAGCCGGAAAAGTTATCGCAGAGCTCTATTCAATCGTCGTCCTCTCATGCATGCGACATTTTCTCCGCAAGTGAGTCCATACCTGGCTACGTTGATGAGCACGGTCCAGGAGCGTCGCGGCGCACCGTTGCGCTGATCCAGACGAAAACCATCGATACAAGGTGAGCTTATGAGTTCCGGTAAATCCATGGCAGGTAAAGTCGTTCTGGTGACAGGCGGTGCTCGAGGCATTGGCTGGGAGACCTGCCTTGCTCTAGGCCAGCTCGGCGCCACCGTAGTCGTTGGGGCGCGAAGAATCGATCAGGCGCAGTCTGCTGCCGATTCGCTTATTAGCAGGGACTTGAAGGCAGAGGGAATGGCGCTCGACGTATCGAGCGAAAGCGATCGGCAGTCTGTATTTGCGTATCTCGATCACCGCTATGGACGACTCGATGTTCTTGTGAACAATGCAGGCATCTGGCGAGAGAGCAAAGATGCCGCGACGCCGGCTGAAAAGCTTAGCTCACAAATATCGCAGGGCATCCTCAGGGAAACTTTCGAGTCAAATTTCTTCGGTCCCGTTTTCCTCACGCAGCTGCTTTTGCCACTGATTCGGAAATCCGACGCCGGTCGCATCGTCAACGTTTCCAGTATCCGGGGATCTTTGACGCTTCTGTCCGACCCCGGTTCACCTGTCTCCAAAAATAAAACACTTGCCTACGATTCATCGAAGACCGCTCTGAACGCTTTCACCATCGAGTTGGCAGATGAGCTGCGCGATACCAAGATCAAGGTCAACGCCATCCACCCAGGCTGGGTGCGCACGGATATGGGAAGCCAGGAAGCCGATCTGGATGCGGCTGAAGGCGCCCGCACCTCCGTCATGTTTGCCTGCCTACCTGATGATGGTCCCACCGGGGGCTTCTTCTATCTAAATGAGCGCCTGCCTTGGTGAGCGTTTGTCGCCGTAGTTGAAGGATGCGAAATATATAAAAGTCATTCCGTCGCCCTACGATTTAGCAACGGGTCTAAAAACTCTGATGCTCTGCTCCAGTCGCAGTGCGCTGCGCAAACTGCATCTAGTAGCTTGGTGACGTTACGCGACATTGGCGCCAGACGTCGTGTCGCCACTTTCAACCCAGAAGACTTTAGCTCCAAGGATATTTTTTGGCCTGCATGCGCTCGGTTGTACGGAAGTCTCCGCGAGTACTTCCTACCTGAAGCTAGACAAAAGCTCTCCGATCACTCTTTAGAGTGATCGGAGAGCGAGTCTATCCATCTAACATCCACAATCGCTGAAACTTCATTACTTTGCTCAAATCAGACATCGCAATCGACCTCGCTATTTAAAAGCGCGTCCAAAACTGCTGCGCCGAAAGGCCAGGCGAAAGTATCCACAAACCGGCCATCGATACGGCGCCGAATTCGGTTGTCGATTTATCGCACATTGATCGATCGTAAGATTGCTAAACGATCTCGGAGCAAGGTGATGAAGTCACGACCGTTAATCAAAGCATCGACGACTCGCCAGAATCCACCCAATCCCAGACCATCTGAAGTCGTCGCATTTAGCGCTCGCTGCACAGGAAAATTGGAATACCGTCAGATCTTTATTCTATGTCTAGCGTCAGCCATTGAAAGTGATTCGAGAAAGTTGATGGCGTGGTTTCATGACGACCCGATTGCTCAGTTAAACAACTACACCGCCAAAGAAATGCTCGATGAGGGCCTTGACGACCAACTCGAGAAATTTCTTTTGGCTGTGGCGGATATAGATCGGACGTAGGCTCCCAAAAAAAAGATGCATTTCTATGTCATCCCAAGATCACAGCGTGGCCCAAGGGCATATTGCACTTGTTGCGGGAAAATTTTCTTCGTCATCTCAAGAAGAATCCAAAACGGAAGTAACCATGTTCAGAGGAATATTCCATTGGATCGCTTAAGCCAATTTTAAGAACATAGCTCCCGCGCAGTACAAAACCCGTTACGCCATTAGCCCTAAATCCAATACGGCTTATACCCATGCATCTGCCGAATACTTAGACTTTTCCGACGAAGCAGGCAAAAACGCACGTGTTCGGGCTCGTCTTGTAGGCTTCCACCTGAACAGACAGCGCCCTGCCCGTCTTCGGGCATCGCTTACAGTGGATGGGTGGCGATACCAAAGGACATGCCTATAGTGGGGCCGAATTCATACTCGTGATATGGGATGACGCCCTGACGGAAATCCTCAAAGCTAATTTGTCAACACCGGTCTTCGGCTCGATCGTTGTGATCATGCATCGAACCCATCAGGTTCTACCTACATACATCAAGCGGCAACCCTTGGTGCGCATGTGTTTTGAAGACGAGCCAAGGGACGCGGTTCCCACTTGGTGGCTCCGTTGCTGACGCCACTGTTATATCGTTCCGTCGTAAGTGTTGACCTAGCCGATTACAAGTTTTTTCTCTAACGGCGGCGGACACCGGCGACTGGTGCAAGTTCGCGGGACGCTACTGGACATCTGCCTCGCCGATCTGGCTTCGGCGTTATTGGAACAGAATAGGCCTGCCGCTGGTTATCGAAAGCTGCTCGCTTCGATCACGTTGCCGTCTCGACCACCATCAGCGTCCGTTATCGATCGTGTGCTAGCTATCGAGCAGGCAGCGAATAAGGGCGACGAACCGGACTGGCTTATCTCAACAATGGTGCATAAAGAGATAACAAATCTACTCAGTGTGTATGTCGTCGAATCGTTCACCTAATTCGCGCAGGATCTTAAATCCCATTAATTGCTGGGTAGCAGCCCACGCAGCAGAGTGCACGATTTCCGTCCAACAGAGACAAATACACGGTGAGGTGATCGCCTGACATCGTTATCGATGCCCCATCTAATGAATTTACGCGCGCGTAAACCGGCAAATCGCCATACCTTTGTCCACAAAATATTGAAATGTGCACGCAACGCTCGAAAGGGTTTGAAGTGACTTCTTCTCGACAGCAAATTGCGATTCTTTATGATCCCCAGTTATCGATCATGAAAGGCGATCATGAAAGAACTCTATTTGGATGCCTATCTAAATTAAGTTCGAGCGCACTTCAAATTTCCAGACCTGGCAGCAGGAGCGCACTCCCGCATCGCTTATGCCATCGTCGCCTACTTCAGCGCTTGCGAAGTATGAACGTAGGCGGCGCGCTTACAATGCGGCCCATTCCCGGTTTGTCCTCGTTTTCCGATCGCACAAGTTCAATGCCGCCGGGGCATGCATATTTCCGGTTGGTAACCGCGTGGTCTTGCCATTGCTTCTCACCCCTAAGAGTGAGTGTCTTTCTGCTTAAACTTGTTAGCGTGGAGTATCAAAATAGGTCTCGTAGAGTTGAGGTCGCTCAAGTGAATCAACATAGACAGTGTATTGAGAACGCAACAGCTAAGCAGAAACCGTTTCGTGAGCAATTCCACACAGTGTGGTCCTACCGAGCACAATCATCTCCCTTGCCGCGCAAGCACGATCCGACAAGAAATGCTGGAGCGCGCGGATCGAGACTCGCTATCTTTACGTTGCGTCCCGGTCGCCGGCCGATTCAATCTCGCACCGCGGGTGCTTTGCCGATACGGCGTTTGCCCCTAAAACGACCATCGTCCACAGCGTTAGTCTGAATGGTGACGCTGGCGCCGACGCCCCCCGCCTGCATCGAGAGCGCGCGAACGTCACTTCGAAACACCATCGATAACGGGGTCGCCCTGGCGGACGCGCTTCGTTAAGCGTGAATTTTTGGCCTGCGGATCAACAGATCAACATCAGAAGGAATTTTGCCTCATGACGCAACGTATCCATTCGAGCAGTTCATTGCTAGACAATCCAATTGCCAACCGCGGGACCGCTTTTACTGAGTCGGAGCGGCAAGAGCTCGGATTGGAAGGACTGCTGCCCGCTGGGGTAGACACGCTCAAGATGCAGATCTCCCGCGTGCTTGGTCATCTGGACGCCAAGCCCAGTGATATCGAACGATATATTTATCTGCTCGAACTCTGCGACCGCAACAAAACCCTGTTTTACGCGACGCTGATGTCGGACCCGGCGCGATTCGTGCCGATCGTCTACGACCCGACCATCGCGGATGCCTGCCTGACCTACGGTCACATCTATCGCCGTCCCAACGGCATGTACCTGACGAAGCATATGAAAGGGCGCTTCGCCGAGGTTTTGAAAAACTGGCCGGTCAAGGACATCCGCTTTGTCTGCGTGTCCTCGGGTGGACGCATCCTCGGCCTCGGTGACATTGGCGCCAACGGTGCCCCGATTCCGATCGGCAAGCTGCAGCTCTACACCGCCTGCGCCGCGGTGCCGCCGGACTGCCTGCTGCCCATCCATTTCGACATCGGCACCACCAACGCCGCGTTGCGCGCAGACCCGCTCTATCTTGGTCTGCGCGACGAGCCGCCGTCGCCGGACGAAATCGATGCGCTGGTTGACGAGTTCTTGGCCGCAGCCAACAAAGTTTTCCCGGGCGTATGCGTGCATTTCGAGGACTGGAAGGGCACCGACGCGATCCGTCTGCTGGCGCGTTATAAAGATACGTATCTGGTCTACAACGATGACATCCAGGGCACCGCGAGCGTGGCGCTCGCCGGCCTTTCGACGGCGCTGCAGATCGTCGGGCAGCGTTTGTCGGAACAGCGGATTCTGTTCGCGGGTGCTGGCTCCGCCGGTATCGGAATCGCCAACATGATGGTCGAGGCAATGCAGCTGGAAGGGTTGAACGAAGCAGACGCGTGCAATCGGATCAGCCTTTTCGACGTGAATGGCTTGATTCAGAAAGATCGTACCGATCTCAATGCGTCGCAGAAGGTCTATGCGCACGATCTGCCGCCCGCCCCAGATCTCGCCGAGGCGATCGAAAGCGTAAAGCCGACCGTGCTGATCGGCGTCAGCACCGTGCGCGGGCTCTTTACCGAACAGGCGGTCAAGACGATGGCGAAACATGTCGATCGCCCGATCATCTTCCCCTTGTCCAACCCCACCAACAAGGCGGAGTGCACGCCCGAAGAGGCGTACACCTGGACCGACGGCAAGGCGCTGGTGGCGTGCGGCGTTCAGTTTCCGGACGTGACCATAAAGGGCAAGACGTTCCATCCGGGTCAGGCCAACAACTTCTACATTTTCCCCGCGGTCGGCCTCGCGGTCTACGCGACAAAGCCGAAGCGGATCACCGACGCGATGTTCATCGCCGCCGCGCAGGGAAGCGCGGACCAGGTGAGTCAGGCCGATCGCGATCAAGGCATGCTGTTCCCGCGTCAGAACGACATCCTGCAGACCGAGATCACCACCGCCGCGCGTACCGCCGAATACATCTTCGATCAAGGCCTGGCGACCGTCGAGCGTCCGCACGACATCCGGGCATGGATCGAAGCGATGACCTACAAGCCCGTCTATGGCGCGGACGGGACCTGAGGAGGGCAAAATATGACGAGCCGCCACCCGACGTTGAAACGCCTGCCGATCGGCATCGACCGGCACGGCAAACGAAGCGAATTTGATTCCATGGGCAAGGTCGAAGTGCCTGCCGACCGCTACTGGGGTGCGCAGACCCAGCGTTCGTTGCAGCACTTCGCCATCGGTCACGACCGCATGCCCAAGCCCGTTTATCACGCGTATGGCATGGTCAAAAAGGCATGTGCCGTGGTCAATCAGCGCGCCGACCGATTGCCGAAGTGGAAGGCGGACGCAATCATCGCCGCCGCCGACGAGGCGATCGCGGGCAAGCTCGACGAACACTTTCCCCTGTATGTCTGGCAGACCGGCTCGGGCACTCAATCGAACATGAACGTCAACGAGGTGCTGTCCAACCGTGCCATCCAACTGCTTGGTGGAGAACTGGGCAGCCAGGAACCGGTTGGCCCAAATGACGATGTCAACATGGGTCAATCCTCCAACGACAGCTTTCCGACCGCAATGCACGTCGCAACTGTAGCGATGGTCGACGACCGCCTGTTGCCCGAACTCGACAAGCTGGCGACGCTGATCGAAACCAAAGCGGCTGGCTGGACAGAAGTGATCAAGATCGGCCGTACACATCTCGAGGATGCCGTGCCTCTTTCTGTCGGCCAAGAATGGTCGGGTTGGGCGGCGCAGATCCGTGACGCCATCGCAGCGGTAGAGGTCGCTCGTGATGGCCTCTATCAGCTCGCCATCGGCGGCACTGCGGTTGGTACCGGGCTGAACGCCCCCCAAGGCTTCGGTAAAGACGTCGCTGCACAGATCGCCCAGTTAAGCGGCAAACCATTCGTTAGCGCACCCAACAAGTTTGCAGCGCAGGGCTCGCTCGATCCCATGGTGCGGTTGTCGGCGTCATTACGCGGTGTGGCCGTATCCCTAATGAAGATCGCCAATGACATGCGCTGGCTTGCGTCAGGACCGCGCTGTGGCTTCGCGGAGTTGAAACTACCCGCTAACGAGCCCGGCAGCTCAATTATGCCCGGCAAGGTCAACCCCACCCAATGCGAGGCAATGGTAATGATCGCCATTCAGGTGATCGGTGACGATACCGCGGTTGCCTTCGCGGGTAGTCAGGGCAACTTCGAACTCAATGCCATGCGCCCAATTATTATCAACAACGTGCTGCACGGCATCGAAATATTGGCAGATGGTTGCGAGAAATTTCGTATCTTCTCGGTCGAAGGCACGGAGTTGAACCGCGAAAAAATCGACGGCTACGTGAACCAATCGCTGATGCTTGTGACCGCGCTCTCTCCCGTTATCGGTTATCAAAACGCTGCGCATATTGCTGAGGACGCTGCCGCTAGTGGCGCAACGCTAAAAGAAGCAGCGATCAAGTCAGGCAAGGTGACCCAGGAACAGTTCGAAAAGATCGTTGACCCTTCATCGATGATTGGAAAAGGTTTCGGCGGCGCATGAGTCAGTTGCAAAATCGAATAAAGCGCGCTGGTAATGTTCACGAGGCCTTGCTTCGATCAAAGTAGATAGTCGGCAGCCATCAAAAGCCGGCCCGAAGCAGCATCTCGCACATTTTCATTTCAAGAATCGGTGTTTATCTCAATGCTGACCGGGCCAAGGTGATGCCTTCCCAAGAATTTCTTAAGCGGAAGACTGCCTATTGGATGAAACTCCACGGTCGCCAGGCGCCTGAATGTTTTCTTAAGAGATGTCTGATCCAGGATAACGCGAGGGAGCATCAATGACTGATTGCGTGTTAATTACTCGACGGGCGTGAAATCGGCCGTAAAAAAGTCGCCACCTCTTGCCTCCACCTTCAACACACAAATAGCTGGTTTGCCTTTGCATAGAACTCATGCCTTGGCCATTCTCTGGGCAAAATCGAGCGCATCTTTGCGCGAAATGAATGTATTTTTCCCCTCTTTCGTAATCAATACGTTCAGCCGTACGGAGGCCTGGATCGAATGCGACTTAGAACATTCTCAGCGATAAATTCCCAGGTCATTTACGCCTGAAAAACTATCTACGCATTGGTGAAAAATGTGTGCAAATTGTTAGCGCAAGCAGGTGCAAGTCTCAGCAACCCGCCGATTGGAATCGCAGACGCTTTTTCCAGAGATTGCCGCTTCCTCAGCCGCTTGTGCCTCTCAAAGAGTAAACATTTAATGGCCGCATGGTGGTTCCCTGTTTCGCCATGCCGAAAACGACAACTTGTTGCGTTCGAAAAGGAGGATAGGCCGTTCTTACTCCGAGAGGAACGTACATAAGGTGTCGATTAAAACTCTCTTTGGCAGCTTTACTGCTCTGCATCTCCGGCGTTGCGTGCGCCCAGGGCACACCGACCCATATGCTCGCCTTTGAAGACAGTTCGTGCAGTGCGTGGAAGGCTTCGGCGACAGACATCGATTTGCGCGCGGCCTATCTCTTCTGGATTAGAGGCTACGTCTCCGGCTATAACGCCCAGCAACCCAAGCAGCAGATTTATGGCGCTCACTTTCCAAATCTGGATGCGCTTGCGCTGTATGTAGACAAATATTGCCACGATCATCCGTTCGACCCTTTCGTAGGCGCGGCACCCGCACTCATCGATGATCTCAACGGCCGCCCATAGATGCTGCGGGTGCTGGTAAAAACTGAACACGTTGCCGATCAGAGCTAGACGCAGCGCTTGTGATGTTCATTCGAAACCATACGGCCGATATCGGCCAACAACTGACATTCGCTTTGTCAAGTTGATGGCAGCAAAGCAGACAGTCGCGGATGTCGACTACGGGTGGACGCGGGAGTTAACAAAGCTATGTCTTGCCTAGGCAGGCAATCATCAATCGAGAGTAGGAGCGTGCCGGAGCGCCTTCGACGAGGCTTATTGGAAAACCTTCTTGGTTATTGCACTCCGGCACGATAACCGAGTTCTCGCCCGCCGACCCGCTGACAACCGTCGCTCCCCTCGTCAACAAGCACATCCAGAACAGCATGAGTGCCGTCGGTCTTTATTCCGACAACGCAGCAACAGCGGAGGGCTTTTCTGCACGATCAATCTCGACCACTTCTTTAACCAACAATATTTAGATATCTCCTTTGACGGAGTTTGTGCAGGCCTTTAAACACCGCCCCCCTGCACCTAGCTTTTAAATACCACGATCCGTTGCCCCCAATATCTTTGCTATGAGTCGAGAGAATTCCCCCCGGCCAACCCCAGCCAGATCGCCACGGAGGT
>Ga0302178_10000401_pt1 | contig 40483 bp, 35 predicted proteins | sample I_Palsa_E1_3_FD_198790 | JGI IMG/M metagenome (GOLD analysis project Ga0302178, IMG submission 198790) | Peat permafrost microbial communities from Stordalen Mire near Abisko, Sweden - I_Palsa_E1_3 | ecosystem: Environmental > Terrestrial > Soil > Palsa > Peat permafrost | place: Sweden... | reverse complement strand
AGGGACATCAGTAATGAAAACAGGATGCGTTTCAGTTGATCATCGGGCCCGCGATCCGTCCTTCCCAGATAGCGTTGTTGATGTCGAAATCGTTGACGGTCGTCGTGGCGGGACCGCCATCGACCGTAGCGACGACACCGCGTGCGCCGACGATCCGCTGCATTTGCGCGCGCGTGAGTAGCTACGTCGCTTTGCGCGAGCGGATCGTGCGGAATGTCGGCGACGACGAGAATGCTCTTCATGATGTTTCTCCGGGCTATAGGGTACGAAATGTAGTGGGATCTGGATCAGCACGGCACATGCTCGCTCGGTTTTTGCAAGGGCCATGCCAATATCCGCGAGCGCACGTATGAATGCGCCGAGGCCTTGATTCATGGGCCCGTGCACATGTTCCGGGCGCGCTTACTTACGACCTCGACGGCCTGTATGTTGGACACCCGCGAACAGGTATGCGCTGTGTTGTTGAAGAAAGAGCGGCGTCGGTTGCAGATTGCAGGAGCCGAGCCTGACCGTGAACAGCAAGCCATCGTGTGTGCCCGCCAGGACGGTCTTGCCACGCTGGTGTCTGCTCGGAGTTGAAGCGGTCCCCTACCTGCCCCCCATTCTTCGTCAGCTCAGCGTTTCACAGCGGCCGCTGACCACTCATTCGCCCAATGTCCACAATGGCCGATCAACTGCCATCGACTCTGCTAGATTCAGTGGCCGCTTCCGGAGGATAGTGTTGAAAAAGTCGCCCGCCGTGTGCATTGTTGGGTATCCTGGAAGACATCGATCGACGGGAGTGAATCGTCATGATGGGTCAACTGGGCAGCGGACAGGACAAACTCTTCTACCTGTTCAACCTCGATGATCACGTCCCTCGCCAGCACCTGTTGCGAGGTATCGATCGCTACCTGGATCTGAGCGATCTACGCCGGCATCTCGCGCCGTTCTATAGCCCGATGGGCCGACCATCCATTGATCCAGAGCTCATGATCCGCATGTTGATTGTGGGCTACTCCTTTGGCATCCGATCCGAGCGCAGGCTATGCGAAGAGGTCCATCTGAACCTTGCATATCGATGGTTCTGCCGCCTGGGTCTGGAAGACACCGTACCCGAACACTCGACATTCTCCAAGAACCGCCACGGTCGCTTCCGCGATAGCGATGTGTTACGCCATGTGTTCGAGACAGTCCTTGGTCGCTGCATGTCTGAGGGGCTTGTAACAGGCGAAGGGTTCGCGATTGACGCAAGTATCATCAGGGCCGACGCGAGCCCTGCACGCGGTGTTCCGGGTACTGAACCGATCGACTGGGGTTGCGTCAAGGGCCAAAGCCGTGCCGTGCGGGAATATCTCAAGGCATTGGAGGAAGCGAATCCGGCAGGCTCCGATGAGGTCGCGGAGGCAGAGACATCGACACCTCCAAAGAAGATATCCCTGACTGATCCCGCCGCGAGCTGGACGGCCGCCAAGGGTGGCCCGGCGTTCTTTGCCTACTCGACCAATTATCTGATTGACCTGCAAGCGGGGATCATCGTGGACGTCGAGGCAACGCCTGCGAACCGGTTGCACGAGGTTGAATCAACCAGGACGATGATTGACCGCGTCGAGCGGCGGCATGATCTCAAACCTCGACGTCTTGCGGGCGACACCGCATATGGATCAGCAGCAATGCTTGCCTGGCTGATCGGTCAGAAGGAGATTGCACCGCATGTTCCGGTCTGGGATAAAACGACGCGCAAGGACGATACATTGTCCAGCAGCGAGTTCAAGTGGGATGAGCAGGCCAATGAATATCTCTGCCCTGAAGGACACGCGCTACGCAGTGACCGGCGCAAATTCAGGAATCCGCGCACGCGCGTCACGAAGGCTGACACGATCATCTACCGGGCAAGCCAATTCGACTGCGAGAGCTGTTCGATGAAGGATCGCCGCTGTCCGAATACACCATTCCGCAAGATCGCTCGCAGCATCCATGAAGCCGCGCGTGACGAGGCCAGACGCATTGCGACAACGCCTGAATACATACAATCTCGCCGTGAGCGAAAGAAGGTGGAAATGCTCTTCGCTCACCTCAAACGCATCCTGAAGCTGGATCGCTTGCGACTGCGCGGACTAACGGGAGCACACGATGAGTTCCTGCTCGCCGCAACCGCACAAAATCTGCGACGAATGGCGAAGTGGCTTACGCCAAGAAGTACCCGAAGCAAGATTGCCGCTGCATAAGGAGCGACGGGGCCGTTGCTCCGATCAAATTAGCATCTTCGTTGACGTCCTCTGCTGGATAAACGTCGATCTCAAACCATCCTCACGAGCCAAAACACGACTTTTTCAACACTATCCCTCGGAAGCCGCCATTTGGAATGAGGCATGTCGTGCCGCGACGTGGGCCGCGAGGCGCCGATCGCAGCCTTGCGTGGTTCAACCTGCGAATGTCGGACGCAATAGCCCGTACCCGGCCACGAGGCATCATTAGGCTCGTTGGCTTGCATCGTCAACAATTCAAGCATCAGCACAGCGAACGATCAACTTAACCCGCCGGCAACTGAAACACGCCCACCACCTCGCTCATGCGCGTAGCCTGTTCCTCGAGCGACACCGCTGCGGCCGCGGCCTGCTCGACAAGCGCTGCGTTGCGCTGCGTGACTTCATCCATCTGCGAGACGGCCTTGTTGACCTGCTCGATCCCGTCGCTCTGTTCTTCAGACGCGGCCGCAATCTCGGCCATGATGTCCGTCACGCGGCGCACCGCGTCGTTGATCTCCGTCATGGTCTTTCCCGCGCGACCGACCAACTCGGTCCCGTTCCCCACCCGGGCAACCGATTCGCTGATCAGCGTTTTGATTTCCTTGGCCGCCGAGGCACTGCGTTGCGCTAGCGTGCGCACTTCTCCGGCCACCACCGCAAAGCCGCGCCCTTGTTCGCCGGCCCGCGCCGCCTCAACGGCGGCGTTCAACGCGAGGATATTGGTCTGAAAGGCGATGCCCTCGATCACGCCAATGATGTCGGCAATCTGCTTCGAGCTCGCGTTGATCTCGTCCATCGTCGTCACGACCTTTGAGACGACGTCGCTGCCTTCGTGCGCGACGCCCACCGCGGCCCGCGCGAGATCGCTCGCCTGACGCGCATTGTCGGCGTTTTGGCGCACGGTCGAAGTCAGCTCCGCCATGCTCGAGGCGGTTTCTTCGAGCGACGCGGCCTGTTCTTCGGTTCGCTGCGACAAATCGGTGTTGCCAGCCGAGATCTGCGCGGTGGCCGTGGAAATGGATTGCGCGCCATCGCGCACCGATACCATCGCATCCCGAAGGCGGCCCTGCATCACGCGCAGGTCTTCCATCATCTGGCCCATTTCGTCGCGCGAGCGCACCTCGATACGCCGGCTGAGGTCGCCTTCGGCAATGGCGCGGAAGTGGTGCATGGCCTCATCCAGCGGGCCAGCAATCGACTTGCGCAGCGCACGCCACGCGAATGCGGCCATCGACAGCCCAATCAGAAGACCGACTGCAGCGAGTGCGAGAATTGTGTGGAAACGGTCCTGCGCCGCCTCATATCGGCCGCGCGCCTGCTCCGCCTGCATCGTCTCGAGCTCTGCGGAACGGTCCGTGACTTCGTTGAAGGGCGCCGTCATCTTGTTCGAGATCAGATCGGCGAGTTGCGCGGTGTCACGCCGATCGATCGCGGCAAACACCGCCGCGACCGGTCCGTTCATCGCAAGCGCCCGCTTGGCTTCAACCGCTTCGGCCGGACGCTCCTCTTCGGGCTCGGCGGGCAGCGCACGGTAACTCTGCCAAGCCTTGTCGCCGATCGCGAATTGCTCGCGTGCACGCGCTTCGAGGCTCGCAGCATCCGGGCGATCAGGCTGAGCCGCGATCCGGTCAAGCACCAGCCGGCCGCGAGCATAGAAGAAATTGAACTTGCCGATCGCAATCGCCGACGCGAGTTCGTTGGTGTACAGCTCCTTCTGATCGGCATTGCTCCAGGCAATGCCAGCCACGCCAAGTACGGCGCCCACCGTCATGAGCAAGCCGAGGAAGCCCATCGCAAGGGCGAGACGGGCGCGGATCGTGATGTTGGAGAACATGGATGCCTCAGGGCACAGCAAGCGGAACAGGACAACGTCGTGCCGGGAAAGCACGCGCGGTCACTGGGGTTTACGGCAATTGATCGGGAATATGAAGGGGGGTGTGAACTTGAGCCCTGCGAGAAGCTGAAAACAGCGCTTAAATTGCCTTACGGATTGTTGCAGGACCCAGGATGACGGTCCTGCAACGGGCGGCCAGCAGTTTTAGCCAGCACCGCACGGCTTGCGATGACCGTGCTAGCGCCGCCCCATCAATTCGCCTTGGCCGTGTCGCTCAGCAACTGCACCAGGTACGGCTTCCACACTTCAGGGTGAGCGAGGGTCTGATGCCCGTACGAATGCACAGTCTCGGGGATTTCGACGAATCCTCCGTTCGGCAGAGCCTTTATCTCCTGCTGCATGACACCGAGGTCCGCGGCGTTGATCAGGTCGTCGGCGAAATTAACGGCAAAGAGTCGCGCGCGGATCTTTGCCAGATCAGGCGCGGGGTTGTAGTCCCACGACGATTCGAACCAGTACAGAACGTCGTTGGCGTCGCTCTTGCTGGCGTTGTCGACCAGGGTGTCGTACATCTGCGTGGCCGCATCGCGATTGGGCGCCTCGCTTTGCATGCGCGCCGGGTTGTTGGTGATGATCGTGAAGATCGGCATCACGCGGATCCATTGGGTCGGCGGCACGGTATAGTCGCCCCCCTGCCAGCCCGGGTCGTTGCGAATGGCGCCGACGATCATCTGCCGCCAGAGCCAGTTGCGGCCGGCCATCGCGATCGGTTGGCTGGCAATCGGCATCAACGCGTCCGCCATCCCGGGGTACCGCTCGCCCCACATCCAGGTCTGCATGCCACCCATCGACGTGCCGAGTACGAGGCGCAGATGATGAATATGCAAACCCTCGACGAGCAGCCGATGGTTAGCCTCGACAACGTCGCCATAACCGTAATGTGGGAATTTTGCGTGCATGCCGTCGCTCGGCTTACTCGAACCGCCTCGGCCCAGGCCATCGGGAATCACGATGAAGTAGCGGCTCGTGTCGAGCGGCTCGCCCGAGGCAAAGAGTTCCTGGCGCGTCGCCGGCGCGAGGAATGCTTTGCCGGTGCCGGTGGTGCCGTGCATCAGCAACACCGCATTGTCGATCTCGCCGCGCGCGTCGCGCCGCGGCGTGCCTATCGTGACGTAGTGGATATGAACATCCGGCAACGTAGCACCGTCGGCAAAGTGAAAGTCGTGCTCAGTGAAATCGGCTGCCTGACCGGAAGCAGGCTCAATTGCAGATTCAGTTGTTGAAGCGTGGGCCGGCACGAAGCCGGCCAGTACGCACATTCCTGCTGTGGCCAGCAGGGATGCGAATCGGATCATTGCAGTGTCCTCTAGATTGTAGGGAAGGAAAGAATTTCGTAAGCATGCCAGGCCCAGACGACGCCGATATGGCAACCGCGACGGGCCCGGCATAACCATGGCACGGATCAGCTCGATTCAGAGCTTGCGCCTGCGTCTCCTAGCAAGACCTCCGTCACCGCCTCGGAAAACCGTTTGGGCTGACCTTCGATGAGTAGCCGTTCCGGGTTTGACGGATCCCGCTCCACCTTGGGAAGTCCGTGAGCCACAAGCGCGCGGGCGCAACCAATCCAGTCGGGGTTCTTTGGCCCTGTTGGCTCATTGACCGAAGCCCAGGAAAGCGTGCCGAGCACATCATCTCCGAAGCCCTGTGTCTCACGCCAGCTCGCTCCGTGAGAGAGCAGAAAGCCCGTCAGCTCCGCGTCGCCACGAAACACAGCGTGGTTTAGCGCAGTGGCATCCCAGTCCCCTCCACGCGCGGCGATGGGCCAGCCGCGTTCGACCATGACCTTGACGGCAGCGCTGGATCCCCATGCTGCGGCGTCGGGCAGTAGCCGAAGCCGGTCCTCCGGCAGCGAGCCTGGCAGCTCAGGATGGCGTGCCTGAATGCGGCGCGCCTCGATCGCATCAGCACGGGAACAGGCCGCCACGAACTCATCGTCCGCAGTGAGGGGCTCCTCAACCCCATAGGCGCGCAAGAGCTCCACGACCTCCGTTAGACCGACCTGGGTCGCCAGCCGCCAGGCACTGACGCCGGCGGGCGTGCGCGCCGTGGGATCGGCGCCGGCCGCGAGCAGCGCGGCAATATGGCGAGGCGACCGGCTCACGGCGATCGCACGCAGCAGCGGAGCCCCCCACACTTTCGCGGGCCCTTCTCCGGCCGGTTCGTTTGCGTCGCCGCCATGCGCCAGCAGCAGTTCGAGCGCGACCGGATCCGGCACGTCAAGCGCTCGCCGTAACGCATTCGTGCCTGCAACGCGCGCGCCGTAGCGGAGCAGCAGGCGCGTGCAGTCCGGGTTTTCCAGCGAGTGATAGAGCGATTCCCCGTCGTTGGGATCGGCGCCAGCCTTCAGGAGCATCTCCGTAAGCGTCGGATCGCGGATAACGCCAGCCGCACCGTAAAGGGCAGACAGTGGCTCCATGTCGTCGGGAGTGGCCAGCGAAGCGGGTGGAAGCCGGTTGCCGATAGGCTGGTTGGGATCGGCCCCGGCCTGCATAAGATGCTGCGCGCACTCGCGCAGCCGTGCAGTGAATTCCGGCAGTAGTCCCAGGCTCGAGTGTGTCACGGCGACAAGCGGCGGGAGATTCAGCGCTCCCCCGGCGCGGTTGATCCAATCGGGATCGATCGTGATGGTTTGCGACACCACCCCGAGATGCCCCGCTGCGCAGGCGACATAAGCGTCGGTCGCGAGAATGTCAGGATGTTCCCGCAGAAGCTGAATGGCGACGCGTGGCCGTGCCGCGTTATAGGTGCCGGTGACGTCGCCGCCATAGGCGAGGCCAAGCCAGCGGCGTATCAGAACCGCCTGTTCGCGATGCGCGAAGGCGCTTGTTTCGACATACGCGTTGAGATCCGCCCACGAAGAAAAGCCATATTCGCGTGCGATGCAGGACTGCGCATCGTGCAGGCGAAGTTGCAGGGCTATGACTTCACTCTCTGTGCGGTGCGCAGCGGCGGGAAGATTTTGGGCGAAGCGCGCGATCGCTGTTGCGTTGCCGTTGCGGTAAAGACGCAACAACTCCTTCGCCTGCTTCTTCAAATGATCGAGATTGGCCTTGGGAGGCAGCTTTTTCATGACGGATCCTCGTGCATTGAATGGCCGAAGGTCCGCAATACCGCCAGCACAAAGGATGGTGAGATATCTGACGCACTGCAGCAGGTGGGTTCAACCCTTTCCGCGGACCCGGAAGCGGCCTGCGCCGCTACTCAGAATGCTATGCGATGACACGCAACTGCGTCAACCCGGATGCGATTAAAGCGGCGCGGCTCCGGGCCTATTTAAGTTCGGATATCTTAACAATTTTCTCTGGTAAAGATGGGGTGGTGGTCCGCATTAGTTCGCTAGCAACGTGGGACATTTTCAGCACGCTTTCGTCAAAAAAACGACACTCCATATCAGAACTCGTTGCGTCCGCATCCATTAGTACGCCTTTATCGTAAAATCTCACCGCGGCTGAAGAGACACTAAGGGGACCATGTCGCGCTCGTGCAAAAAGGTATTCATGTCCATTGGTAACTTCCCTCGAAGGAAGTTGCCCGGACCCTTGCGCCAGCCAGTCAGGCATGCCCTCAAATTCAATTCGCTCGAATTCGACGAGCATCAAGCGCAAGCGATGGTGGGTGTTCACGGCCTCCCCGTTTCACCCAGAGGGCCATCGCAGGTGTCTCGAACGCCATCCAAAAGAAACCCATTCTTCTACAAGAAACAGATGGAGAGACAGATGAAGAAAACCCACATCATGACAGCCACGGGTGCAGCAGCACTCATCCTGTTCGCCCCCAATGTGTTCGCCCAGAGTTCGGTCACGCTGTACGGCCTCGTCGATACGACCGTCCGTTACCTGACAAATGCAGATTCGGCGAACAACGGCCAGGTCGCGATGGGAGAAGGTGTCGAAACTCCTAGCCGCTGGGGCTTGAAGGGCAGCGAAGATCTGGGCGGTGGCCTGTCGGCTATCTTCAAGTTGGAAAACCAGTTCCAACTCTGGTCGGGCAAGCTCGACAACAGCAACAACACGCTGTTCCAGCGTAACGCTTACGTCGGGCTGTCGAGCGACCAGTACGGTGCGCTGACCTTCGGCCGCCAGCAGACGCCGTTCTTCGACCAGATGGGCAATACGTACGATCCGCTGACCGTCGGTGACTTCTGGCAAGACAGCTGGGTGTACAACCCGGTCGGTCCGTTCCTGTTCACGAACAGCTCCGTCAAATACAACGGTCACTTCGGTGGCCTGAATGTCGAGGGTATGTATGGCTTCGGCGGCGTGCCGGGCAGCACGGGCGAAAACAGCATGTACGGCCTTACCGCGTCGTACGCGCTTGGGCAGCTGTCGGCTGACGTAGGCTTCCAGCAAAACGACGTCGCGGGCAAGAAGTTCAACATCGTGAACGTGGGTGCCGTCTACACGTTTACTCCGACCGTCAGGGTGCTCGCAGGCTGGCTGCACTCGCAGGACCAAACCGGCCTGGCCGATGTCGACATGCAGCAGGCAGGCGCGCCGGCGCTCCCGAGCGTGAGCCCGAACCGCATCGACGACAGCTTCTACGTCGGTTCGACCTGGCAGGTGACGCCGCCGCTCGCGTTGACGGTGGCAGGCTACTATGACCACGCGCGCAACGCGGCCATGCTCGACGGCGGCCTCGGCGTGGGTATCAACTACTCCGCCACGTTCCTCGCCGAATACTCGCTGTCCAAGCGCACTGAGGTGTACGGCACGGTCGACTTCACCCGCGGCAACGGCGCGTTCCTCGCCGACTACCCGGGCCGCAACAACCAAACCGGCGTCGCAATCGGCCTGCGCAATATTTTCTGACGCAGCGTCGTATCCGACCGGCGGCGGTTTGATTTACGCCGCCTCGTCGGGCATAAAAAGCGGCGTATTGCCGGTATGGCAATACGCCGAGACGCGCCTCTCGTGGCTACGTGAAAAGCATCGGCAGCCAGGCTGCCGATCAAAGTTAGAACGAGTGCTGAATGCCCGCGTACACACCAGTCTGGCTATGTCCCGGCACCGGATTCTCATTGAACGAGCCATCGGTCAGGCCGCCAGGGCCTTCGCTGTTCGCATCAAGTCCGAAGTTCGCCGTCGAGCTATTGCGCACCGTCGCGATCTGGATGTCGAACAACGTCCGCTTCGACAAGTTATACGAGCCACCGATCGTATAGATGGTCGCATTGCCACCGCCGTTGTTCGTATTGACGTGATAGACCGCTGCGATCAATGCGGCAGCCGGCGTGGCCTGGTATGTCACGCCACCCCATTCCATATCGGCCGTCGTCGGTGCATTCGGTGAGCCCGTCGGCGTGATCACGCCACCCGAGGTCCGCTCAGCCGTGTAAGCGGCTTGCACCTTGAATTGCCCCAGAAACAGGTTCGCGCCGACGAAGTACTCACGCGATGCCGTGAATGGATTGTCCAACTGGCCATTGAGCGGGTCGCGAATTTCGTCGTAGATGCCGCGGACCTGGAACAACGAATTCGTATAGGTCACTTGCGCGCCATCGGTACGCCCAGTTGCTGCACCCGGGACGCCGGCATTGAAATCCGTCGAGTTTGACAGTCCATATTGGCCATAGACGTCGAAGCCGTCGATCTTGGGCGACTGATACGAAATGTTGTTACTGGTGTGCTCCCAGTTACGGCCGCGAACCAGCGAAGCCGACGACCAGTTGGACTGGCCGAACGGATCGAAGTCCCAGTCACCGTTGGCGATCTGCAGTTGCCGACCCAACAACACCGTACCGAAGGCGTCATTAGCAAGGCCTACGTTCGCAATCCGGTCGAACAGCGAACCTGATAGACCCAGAGAGCCCGTAGCAGTACTAAACGCCCCTTCTAACTGAAAAACGGCCTTGTTTCCGCCACCCAGATCCTCTACCCCTTTCAAACCCCACAGACTGGTGCCCCAGTCCCCGCTTTCCTGCCGCCAGCGCGAGGTGGAACCCGTACCGTTATTGCCCGGCAAGCCACTCATGTACTCGATACCGGCATCCAGGCGGCCATACAGCGTCACGCTGCTCTGAGCGTGTGCAACAGCGCCGGCCGACATCAGCGCGACGGCAAGCAGAGTCCTCTTCGACTTCATCATCTCCTCCATACCCTGTTAAATGGAACACCAACTACGCGGGATACTGCCGACGCCGGCGGCGCCGGGCAGGCATCAATTTATTAACGGGCGCTCACAAAGGGGTTACACAGAATTCGTCACGGATTCGCTAGGCGTTGCACCCGCATCCGGTCTCCTGTCTGCGCTCCGCCCAGCGTGGAGCGAAACTACATTTATTTGCGATTCGTTTACTACTTTGATTACGAGTCTACCAAAAACACTCTTTTTCGCGCAGGCCAATCAGATAGATGTGCCAATCCCGCAACACGCATGAATTGAATACCGGCATTGGCTGGCTGACCTAAATAGTGGTGAAACACGACGGTCATCCGTGAAAATCGCCAAAATTTTTCGCATTGTGGCGATTGTACGGAGATTTCGAAAAAGAGGATTATCGAATTTGATAACAATTGGATTGAAAAACACCCTCACACGAATTTTATTTCTAATTCAGGAATAGATATTTTCGTGTTCTGCGGGTATTCGGACGCAGCGCGCCTTGCGTGGGCGAACGTGCGAAGCTGCGATCAGCGGGAGGCTGAGGCAGGCGCCAAGGACATGGCTTGCCTCGTGTTCAGTGTCCGGTTCCGACGGACCGGATCGAGCCGATACCCATAGTTGTAGATCGGGGTAACGGCGTAATCGGCATCCGCGTGCAACCCTAGCTTCGAGCGGATCGCGGAGATGTGCGCCGTCATGGTGCGTGCGTTGATCCGTTCATCATGGCGCCAGACAGATCCCGCGAGATAGACCCGTGAAACGGGCCTCGCGAGGTTCCGGAACAGGAGCAACGCCAGCTGGAACTCCTTCTGGGTAAGCGCGACACGCCTTTCGCCCACCAGGACGCTGTGCCCGTGCGTCTCGAAGACGTAGCGGCCGAACTCCGTCGTCTCCGAGGTCGCATACCCGTCCCACGCCCTGCTGAGGGTGCTCTTGACGCACGCGACCAGCCCTCGCGCGGACACGGGCTTGAGGAGATAAGCGTCTTCGTCCCGGGTCAATTCGCCTGCCCGGCGCTCGTCATTGCCAATGAAAAGCATCGGCCGGTCCGGCGAGAGCGTTTGCGCAAGATACGCGAGCAGCCCCTTGTCGAGCCCATCGCTATCAATAATGGCCAGGTCGGACTCGGCGGCCCACGGGCTTTCGAGCAAGGCATCAATACTGTAATAGCCTCGACAGTGATAACCAGCATGTCGAAGCGTATTGTTCATCGACCACGAATTATCGGAATCATTTTCGAGTGTTACTAGTTTCATCGGTCTAATCGCATAAATAAACTCGCATGAACCGCACGCGCGGGAAGCGTAGTGCGTCGCTGCGTAGATTTATTTAGGCGTATTCAATTCAGGTGTCAAGCCGAGCACCACGAGCAACAGGGTCATTTAGTCGATATTATTTCCATCACGAGAAAAACTGTTTTGCCGGATATCGCAGCAATTAGGAAAATCGTCATCAAGATACAATAATGCCGTCTCCGCATGAGCGCCTTGGCGCTTTTCCCCGCCTGAGCGTCCAACTGTTCAACCCGCCACCGGCTCGAAGCATTGCAGTTGTGCGCGCAGCCAGGAACCGCCTCGTGACGGACACGGCCGGAAGCCCATCGCCATGATGTGGGCCCGTGCCAAACCTTCTTTTTGTAGTCAGGATGCCGATGGACACTTTGGAAAGCATGCGCATGTTCGCTCGCGTCGTAGAGGCCGGCAGCTTCACAAAGGCCGCGTCCCTTGCGTCCGTGACCACGCCCCAGGCATCGCGCGCGATCACCGATCTGGAGTCGCGGCTGCATACACGACTGCTGCACAGAACAACGCGGCATTTGTCGCTCACCGAAGCAGGCGAACGCTATCTGCAACACTGTGAACAGATTCTGGCGCAGATCGATCTGGCAGAGGCCGAGGCGGCCGGGGCCGGCGCTCAGCCTTCCGGCAAGTTGCGGGTTCATGCGACAACCAGTTTTGGCCAGCATCATCTGGCGCCGCTCATCGCGCGGTACCGCAAGCGCTTCCCCGAGGTTGTGATCGATCTCGTACTCGCGCAACGCGTGCCCGATCTCGTCGACGAAGGGTTCGACATTTCGGTGGTGGTGGCGCGCGAGCTGGCTGATTCGGCGCTGGTGTCGCAACGCATCGGCAGCGTGTATACGATTCTCTGCGCCTCTCCGCGCTACCTGGAGAAACACGGCACGCCGGTTCGGCTCGCCGACCTGAACAAACACACCTGCCTGCAACTGACGCTGCCCGATGTTCCTCTCGGGCAATGGCATTTTGAGGGCGTGGACGAATCGGTGTTCCGTCACGTGCGGCCCGCGCCGCTCACGGTCAATGTCGCCGAGGCACTCGGCGAGGTCATTCGAGCGGGCATGGGAATCGGACCTTTGCCGATCGCGGTGGCACTGCCGGGCTTGCGCGACGGCAGCCTGGTTCGCGTGTTGCCCAGCCACCGCCTGCGGGCCAACAACATCTATGCGATGTACGCATCGCGACGCTACCTCGACGCCAAGATCAAGACGTTCGTCGAGTTCTTGCGGGATCAGGTGCCGCTTGCGCTGGCTGAACAGGATGGGGAATTGCAGGCATTTGGGGAGAACCAGAACCTCGTGAGGGAACCGTACTCAATCTGAATCTGCTCGGCCAGTCCGAAGCCGAGACGCATTCGTTGCACTTGCGGCGGCCAATCTGCCTGGTTGGAGCGCACGGCGAGGCAACCGCGCATGCCTCCGACCCACGCCGCTAGCGCGACGTGCTGCGCGTACTCTTCTTCACACCTGCAGCGCGAGGCGCATCTTTACCTGGTAATGCCGCGCCTCCGCTCATCTGCTCCATCCACGACAAAGCCTCGACGTACGACAGAAACTGCTGTAGATACCCAGGCGACAATTCGCGCATCAGCGAAAGCGACCGATGCACGAGGCTGCTCGAGTTGAGCGGACCGGCATTGCCCGGCACTTGCTGTTGCGACTGCCGCAACTGCCTCTCCGTACCGAGCCTGGACCAGACTTCCCTGAAGTATTCGAGCACCTCGAGTTCCGGCCAGGCGGCAGACTGAGACGCGGCATGACCCGCTGCGGGGCTGCCTGCCTCCGTCGTCGGCGCACGGCCGGCAATGTGATCAAGTAGTTCGCGTAGCGCTCCACGAGCGGACACCGCTTGCTGTGCCGCGCTGTCGTCTGCAGTGCCCACATCGTCAGCCGTGAATGCCGTCTTCTCAAGATCTTCGGCATAGGCCATGAGCAGGCTAGCCAACCGGTCATCCAGGATGCGTCGCACCTCGCCGCTATGGCCGGCCGCGCGCCGGTCCAGCGCCTCGATGAAAAGAAAGCGCACGGGATCCATGCGATCGGCGCCACGCTCGCGCCATGCGTCAAGTGTCGCGCGGGCTGCGCCTGTCACATCACGCTCGCCACCCATGCCGCTATTCACCGGGCTTCACCGGTGCGGTAGACGGCCTTGGAATCGGCGCCAGTTCGACTCGCCGGTTCTTTGCCCTGCCCTGGTCATCGGCATTCGAACTCACTGGCTGCTGAGAGCCGAACGCAGCCGCGAACACCGAGGAGGCAGGAATGCCCGCATCGATCAAGGCCCGGGTCACCGTCAACGCGCGCTGCGCCGACAGTTCCCAGTTATCGGCAAAGCGGCGATTAGCCTCGCCCACCTGGCGGTCGTCGGTAAAGCCGCTCACCATCAGGATTTCGCCACGCGCCTGGAGATAGGCGGACAGCGGCCCAACGAGGCTCTTCAGCACTTCCCGGCCTTCGGGCTGCAATTGAGCGGAGTTCAGCGCAAACAACACGCTGCCGCTGATGCCGATGCGCCCGTTCACCAGCGTCACGCGGCCCGCTGCGAGCGGGCCCGCTAGCGCCTGCTCCAGCGTCTTGCGGCGCTGCGTTTCCATCTGCCGCTGCTTGACCTCTTGATCGAGCCGGGTCGAGAGTTCCAGTTGCACGCCGATGACGCCCACCAGGATCAGCACGAAGGCGCCCAGCAACACGGACATCAGGTCGGCGAAGACGGGCCATATCGGCGCCGTCGTCTCCACGCCGCCGTCGATTTCCTCGCTCATGCCGTTTCAACTCCGGCGGACGCCCGCTTGCCGGCAAGCCGCTGCAGGTCTTCGACGATCTGCTTCTGCGACATCATGCTCAGATCGATGACTTCCCGCGCCTGCGCCACGTAGTAGGCAAGCTGTTCGTCACTGCGCGCGAGGGATTTGTCCAGCGCGGTTTCGATACGTTGCAGGTGGGTCACCAGCTTGTCGTTCGACTCGCCGAACACGTGGACGGCCGCCCCGAACGCATCACCGAGACTCGCCACCTCGACCGCGCTACCGGTGACCTGTGCGGCAACGGTACCCAACTTCCCGGTCTCGTGCTCGACCGTGTCGGCAAACTGCGTACCGACACGGTCGAGCAGATCCGCCGTCGTGGTAACCAGCGCGTCGACGGCCGAGCGTTGTTCGGTAGAGGCGTGGTTCACGGCATCGAGGAGGGTCTCCACCGTGGCAAGCAGGCGGCTACGCTCTTCCAGCATGGCGGTGTCGCGGGCCATGCTCTCGGAGAGCTTCTGGCGCAGTTCGGCGACGACTTCGGCTGCGGCCTTCGGCGCTTCCGAGGCGGCTTGCACCAGCTGCGAGATCTCCGCGATGGTGTTGCTCGCGTGCGCCTGGGTCTGGGCCGAGATGTCGCGTGCGGTCTGCGCCAGCGTGTCGCAAACCTCCTGCTGGCGGGTCGCGGTGCGCGTGCCCGCCTCTTCCCACTCGCGGCTCAGCGTGGCGGCCATCGAACCGAGCGTCTCGGTCCAGGCGGCGAGGCGCTGCTGGTCGCGCGAGGCCAATTCGGCCTGCAGGTTCGCCGCCGCCTTGGGGGCTTCCGAAGCCGCTTGCACAAGCCGGTCGATTTCGGCGATTGTGTTGCTGGCATGGGCCTGAGTCTGGGCCGAGATGTCGCGCGCGGTCTGCGCCAGCGTCTCGCAGATCTCCTGCTGGCGGCTCGCGGTGCGTGCGCCTGCCTGCTCCCACTCGCGGCTCAAGGTGGTAGCGATCGAACCGAGCGTCTCGGTCCAGCCCGCCAGCCGTTGCTCGTCGCGCGAAGCCAATTCCGTCTGCAAGCCCGCATGCGATTCGCCCACGGTACGCAGCAGCGACGCCGAATGCTGCTCGAAGCTCGCTGCGGCCGCTGCCAGCGCATGCTCGTTGTGGCTCGCCAGCTTCTCGCTGACCTGCTCTTGCCGCGCCAGCGCCTCGCTCCACGCTTCCGATACCTTGCCCGCCGTGGCGTCCAGACGCGCCGAGACGCCGTCCAGCAGGCCGGCCGAGCGTTGCTCGAAGGTTTCGGCGAATCGGTCCAGCGAGCCGCGCAGGTGCTCGGCTAGCGCCTCGTTCGAACGCTGCTGGCCTGCCAGTGCCTGGTTCCAGATGCCCGCCACGGTCGTGGTGGACGCCTCGAAACCGGACGACAGTCCATCCAGTTGCCGCTGCACCGCGTGCGTGACAGTGTCGTGCAACGCAGCCGTCTCGCGCGCGAGATCTGCCATGGTGGCTTCCATGACCGGCTTCAGCGCCACGCTGGCGGCACGGGCGCTATCGGCCACGCTCGACTTCAACGACTGCTCTACGTTGGCAGCAAGGCGCGTGTAGGCGGCCTCGGTCTTACCGTGGAAAGCGTCTTGGGCGGCGATCTGCCGCTCATTCAAGGCGAGGCTCTGGCGCTCAATGGTCGCCATCATCGCCTGCAGCCGGTCGACCAGCGTGGGCATCACCTCGGCCTGCCGCTGCAGGAGCTTGAAAGTTTCCTCACGCCGATGGGTCTGCGAGTAAATGCGCAATGCCGAAGCAATCTTTACGTCGAGCAGTTGCCCCGCGCCGATCCGCTCGCGCCGGCACAACGCGGAAAGCAGCCCCAGCATGGCGGACGCGGCCACGCCCGCAATCGACGTGCCGAATGCAAACCCGAGCCCCTTGACCGGCGCGGCCAGCGACGCGCGGATAGCCTCCAGGTCCGTCGAGCTTTCCAGCGCCATCCCGGTGCCCCTCAGGGTCGCCACCATGCCCAGCAGCGTGCCGAGCATGCCCAGCAACACCAGCAGGCCGACCAGATACGGCGTGAGGGCCGGCCCCGGCAGCGCCGAGCGCTCGCCTTCGATGCGCAGGCGCACGGCATTGCGCAGGCTGGGATCCAGTGGCTCAAGCCACGCGCCGAGGCTGCGCGGCGGTTCGGACAGGCTCGTGACGGCGCGCGCCAGCGTAGACGTGGCCTGGCTGTAGCGTTGCAACTCGAGCGCGCCCGCCAGATAGCAGGCGCCGATCAACATCGTGACGGCCAGCGCAAGCGGATTGGAGCTGACGTAGCCGGCGCCGATCCAGCAAACCGCCGCCAGACCTGCGAAGAAAACAAACAGATGGAGATATCTGGACATAGTGTCTCAGTTAGCGGGTGAGAACGGCCGCGAGCAGCCCTTCGACCGGTTGAAAACGAAGATCCAGTTCGGCGAGCAACACGCTCTGCATATCCTTACGGAATACATCGAGCCATGCGCCGGATCTGACCCCTGCCACCTCGCTCGCGGCCTCGGCGGCGGCGAGCGTCGCCCGTTCGGCCCCGCGCAAACGCTCGAAGTGCCCAGCGAGCATCCCGGGTACGGTGGCGAGCAGGTTGTGCTCGGGGGCGCTCAGCGCGCGCTCCATCACCGCATCCACCACGGCGAGCCGGGCCATGGCCGGGGTCCGCGCGGCCAGCGTGGTCCGCAGGCGGCCGCGCAGGTTGCCGATGGCCGTCTCCATCGTCTGCTGGATGGACAGGTAGCGCTGGCGAAAGACCGCGTAATCGACCGCCGTATCCGCGGCGGCGTCCGGGGCGGGCGCTTGCGCCGACGCGCGCCGCCTCGTCGCGGCGAACGTGCTATCGCCGACGATGGCATTCGTCAGCGAGGTGCGTACGCGGGTGCACTCGGCCTCCTCAGCGTGGCCGTTGGCTGGCGCGCCGACGCTCACGGCCGACGGATGGCCGCCCGGCAGATGGCCGCTCAGCGCCGTCGACAGCCCAATGGCGTCGGTCCAGCCGAGCCATTGGCTGAGCCGGTCCGAAAGCGATTGGCTGGATTCGGTGACATCGTGGTCCGTCAGGCGAGCAAGTACGCGAATAAGCGTCGGACCACTTAAGGCTGTGCGCTGTGGGGCTTGCAACATACCACTCGATACAAAAAAGTCAGCAGTTTACACGCTGTCGAGGGGGATGCCGCCGAAGCTTGAGGAATGAGGTGGGGGAGAGGGGGTCAGGCAGCGCCTGGTGATAGGCGCTGCGCGTCCGTTCAGGCGGCGACTTTGCGTTCCGCGCCAAGCGGTAATTCAGGCATCTCACGATCGGACTGCGGCACCGAGCCAGGCCGGCGATGCACGTCATGCGTCACGAAACCCTGTTCGCGGCTCGGCACATCGAACCACTCCCGATGGGCAAACGAATCGCGGATGTCTTCGAGACCGCTTTCCCAATGTTCACGCATCGTGTCGATACTGAACTCGTAGTCCTTGTAATGCCCTTCATAAGGTTTGTTCTTATAGATGAGGTGCACCACATTGATCGCGCTGCCGTCGGCCGCTTCTTCAGCGAGGCGGAATAGCGGATCGGTCTTGCGCAACTCCGGCGGCACGTGCGCGAGCAGTTCCTTGATGAAACGTGCATGTTTCTGACGATCCGCCAACATGCTGGTAATCGCCCGCGTACGGCTCGAGTACTGAATGTCTTTGGCACGTTCGGACACGTCGAGGAAGTCCCCCGGCGCATGGCCTCTCGCGCTCCACAGGTCGACCTGAAACACCAGCGCATCCTTGTGGTCGGCGTCGCGAAGTACCTCGGTCAATGGCGTGTTGGAGACGAGGCCGCCATCCCAGTAGTACTCACCATCGATCTCGACCGCCGGAAAGCCCGGTGGCAATGCGCCCGACGCCATGAAATGCTCCGGCTCCAGACGCATCTTCGTGTTGTCGAAGTACACTAGGTTGCCGGTCCGCACGTTCACTGCGCCCACCGAAACGCGGATGTCGCCGTCGTTGATGCGGTCAAAGTCGGCGAACTTCAGCAGCGTTTCCTTTAGCTCGGCCGTGTCGTAGTAGCTGATCACGTTGGGGCTTTGCTTGCCGAAACCGGCCATCGGCAACGGCCTGCGCGGCGAGAAAAAGCCCGGCTGGCCCTCTGTCAGCGCGCGCCCGGCTGCCCACAAACCTGCCCACTTGCGCGATAGGTCCTGCATGCCGAACGCCGGAAGCATCCATGCACCCATATCGCCAACCCAGTCGCGCGGATGGCAGATGGAATTCCAGAAACCGCGTAACGCTTCCACGCGTTTCTCCGGCGCATTGCCGGCAATGATCGCGGTGTTCAGTGCGCCGATTGAGACGCCGGCGATCCAGTGCGGTTGCACACCAGCCTCAGCCAGGCCTTCGTAGACGCCGGCTTGGTAAGACCCGAGCGCGCCGCCGCCCTGAAGCACCAGGGCAATTTCGTCGTAGCGCGGCAGCACGAACGCATCCGGCTGCCGGTTAGTTTTTGTTGTGCTGCTGCGCATACGTCACCCCTTATTGCATTGCCCAACCGTGGCTGACGATCACCGACTGCCCGGTGAGCGCATTCGATTCGAAGCCCGCAAGGAACGCAACCGTATTGGCGACGTCCTCGACCGTGGTGAACTCACCGTCGACGGTTTCTCTAAGCATCACGTTCTTGACGACTTCGGCTTCGGAGATACCGAGCTCCTTGGCCTGTTCGGGAATCTGCTTGTCGACGAGCGGGGTGCGGACATAGCCCGGACACACCACGTTCGCGCGGACGCCGCGCGGACCGCCTTCCTTCGCGACCACCCGCGCCAGTCCCAGCAAACCATGCTTGGCGGTCACATAGGGAGCCTTCAGCTTCGACGCTTCGTGCGAATGCACCGAGCCCATGTAGATGATCGAACCGCCCTTGCCGCCGGCGTACATATGCTTGATCGCCGCTTTCGTGGTGAGGAAGGCGCCGTCCAGATGGATCGCCAGCATCTTCTTCCAGTTGGAAAACTCATACTCCTCGATGGGAGCGACAATCTGGATGCCCGCGTTCGACACGAGCACATCGATGCTGCCGAGTTCCTTCGCCGCGCGATCAATGCCACTATTCACCGCTTCTTCGCTGGTGACATCCATAGCGACTGCGAGCGCCTTGCCGCCTGCAGCGACGATGCTGCTGGCCACCTTCTGCGCGTTCTCGAGATTCAGATCGGCGATCACCACGGCCGCGCCGAGACTCGCGAGTTTGCGTGCGCACTGCTCACCAATACCGCTTGCTGCGCCGGTTACAAGCGCGACTTTATTTTTCAACGACATGTTGCTTTCCTTTCTAATCGGTTCACGGGTCGTTATTGATTGACCGCGAGCTTCACGGTTTCGCTTGAAGCCAGATAATCGAAAGCGACCTCGCCGATATCCAGCGTGAGATTGGCAATCACATGCCGCGCGCCGACCACCCGCTTCACCGGCAGATCGGCGACGGGTGCCAACGCGTGCGGATGCAATTCGAGCGCGGCCGGACCCGACCACGCACCGAGCACGCTCACGTCACGCAGATAGAAACGCACGAGTTCACATACGCGCGCCGAGCCGTCGACGTGCGGGAGCACTTTCAACAGGTAATTTGGTGTGTCTGCAAGCTTCTTGCGTTCAGCCTCGATATCGAGCGGCACATGTTTGAAGCCCATGGTGCCGGTGGCGATACGTTGGGTGCCGTAGTCGAGCGTGCCGAGCAGCGTGTCGTTGCCATCGACGCTCAAGGTTGGCTTAGCGAGCTTCTTCGGAAAACCCCAGATTTCACGGCCGCCCGCAATCGGGCCTTCGTCATCGAGGTACATCGAATGCGTGTAATTGCCGAGGCGCCCTTGCTGGTCGCGCACCGAGATGACCTGACCGCTTTCGGTGTAGTCACCGAAGCCCGACGAGTCCGGCATGCGAATAAATTCGTAATGCACGAGATCGTTTTCCGGATGCAACGGCTCCGGCACGATGGCACGCAGCGCATCGAAATCCGTCTCGTAGGAAATAATGAAGTATTCCCGATTGACGAAACGGTACGGAGGCCGCGGATAAGCAGGATTGTGAACGGGCATCGCAAAAGCGTCTTTGCGGATCGAAGCGAGATTCATGAGACTCCTTTATGACTAGCAGCGCATACAGCGCCGGTGCAATGGTAGAGGCAACGCCCCCACGGCACGAGCCGTGATTCATCAATAGACCGTTAACCAAACTGCAACGCTGCGACTGGAACCTTTGCAAGAGTCAGGGTGTCGCACTTGGTACTTGCATTGCCAGCAAAAGCATGGTGGCTTCGGCAGAAGCGTTGCTCAGCGCGCGTGTTTCACTCGGGGCCAATCGGCACGAGTCGCGCACGCTTCGATCGCCGCGGCAATATCGTCAGGAGTACCAATTCGTCAGAGGGGTGTCGTCGCAGTGACCTTGTCGTCGAAGTCCGCGCCGCGTCCTCGCACAGAACTCGTGTCGACGACACCGGGGGAAACATTCAAAGCGGGCCTGACGGAACGAAAACGGAAGCCAAGTGGATAGGGTCATCTCCTGTTCGCCAGCCATCCCATCGGCCTTACCCAAGGCTCCGCGACCAGCAATCAATGATCACCCGAACGCCCGGTTCGGCGCTCGCCATCTTCATCGTAAAGTCGTGCACACGAAGCACCGCTGACACAATGCTCAGACCGATGCCCGACCCGGGAAGATGCTGCGTCTTCTCGCTCCGGTAGAAGCGCTGCAGCACCACCTCGCGTTCAGCGGCTGGAATACCTGGTCCGGTATCGGCGATGCTGACCTGCGGGCCGGCTGGCGTCTTCCGCAATTCCATCTTTACGGTGCCGCCCTCCGGCGTGAACTTGATTGCGTTATCCACCAGATTACTGAGCGCCTCGAACAGCAGACCTCGGTCTCCGCGAATGTCGGGCATCGGCTCGACGTGCATGACGAATTGAATCGACTGGCTTTCGGCTAACGGTTCGTAAAGCTCGCCGACTTCCCGCACGAGTGCGTCCAGTTGCACGTCCGCAAACCCCTCCCGACGTTTCAGCGCACCAATCTCCGAGATGCGCAAAATCGCCCGGAACCGCTCCAGCAGGCGATCCGTGTCGGATCGAGCGCGCGCAATCAGGTCCAACATTGGCCGGTCGTTGAGCTGCTCGGCTCGTTGCACCATGTTGCCAAGCAGCACAATGACATGCGCCAGCGGGGTGCGAAGATCGTGGGCGATGCTATCGCACGTGCCCTTCACCTCGGCAATCAGGCGCTCGATCTCATCGAGCATGCGATTGACGAGATGCGACAGCATGTCGATTTCATCACGGCCGCCTGTCGGCAGTCGCTGGTTCAGATCGCCCTGCGAGATTCGCAGCGTGACGCGACGAATCGCCCTGACGCGTCGCATCTGCCGCATGCTCATGGCGAGCCCTACGGCGATGCCTGCGGCCAGGCAAAACATGCCGCCCATTGTGAATGCATCGATGATCGCTTTACGGATGCGAAAGATGTGGGAGACATCGCGGCTGACCAACAAAATGTCCCCGTTCTTGCGCCGCTCCGCCACCGCGCGCACCAACGGTGCCGGCCGGTTTCCGGTGATCGTCAGCGTGTGTGTCAGCGTCTCGCAAAGCCTGTTGACGGCTAACTGTGAAGGAAACGCCATTACGTCGCCCGTAACGTATCTGCCGTCACGCGTAAACAAACCGTAGTAATTCGCATGCGTACGCGAGTTTTCGAGGCGGCTACGGATCGCATCGGGAAGCGCATTGTCCGGCGTCGAATCGAAATAGATCATTTGCCAGTCCATCACGACATCAACCTCGTGCTCCATCTGCGCCGTTACTGCATGCTCTACGAAGACCAGCAGCAACACCAGCGAAAACAGAAAGGTGACTGTATAAATGAATAACAGCCGGGACGTCATCGTGGTCCAGCGACGCTGGCGCTCCGCCGGTTCGGTCTGGAAAGGGGATTGCATCGAAACCATGGCTCGGGCGGAAGTGGGTGCAGACGAATGATCTCATCCGGACCGCCGCATGACCGCTCAATTAAAGAAAATTTAACTAGCGATTAGGTGAAACAGTATTGCTCAGGTCGACAACAATCTTTTTTAAAGGACGCAGCGGTTGAAAATGCGCCGATGTAGCCCACAAAATCGCGGTATTTAAATAACCGTCAGTTCCCGGCCATTTTCGCGCCACTTCAAATTTGTATGATGACCATACCGAGTGCCGAACCCTAAAGCGGCATCCGCATCCCATCTACCGTGGTTCAGCGGAGAGTTTAGATTCATGAGCAAAGAGCCTCAGAAACCGGACGTGGGCGCAGACGAGCCCGTCTCGGTGCTTGAACGTCCGACGCGTCGATCGTTCCTGACCCGCGTGGGCGCCGCCGGGGTCGCAATCGGCACCGGACAGCTTCATTCGGTTGCACTCGCGGATTCCGATAACAGCCAGGAAGCACCCGCGGCAGCGAGCGCACCAGCGGATAGTGCCAATATGCACGTCCGGTTGAATGTCAACGGTTCGAACTACGAGCTGGATATCGATCCACGTACCACCCTTCTCGACTGCGTGCGCGAACATCTGCATCTGACCGGCACCAAGAAAGGTTGTGATCACGGCCAGTGCGGCGCGTGTACGGTCCATGTGGATGGCAGGCGAGTGAACTCGTGCCTGAGCCTTGCGGTCACCCACGAGGGAGAGGCGATCACCACGATTGAAGGCATCGGCAAGCCGGGCGCGCTCCATCCGATGCAGGCCGCCTTCGTCGAACATGACGGCTTCCAGTGTGGGTACTGTACGTCTGGGCAAATCATGTCTGCCGTCGCGCTTCTCCATGAGCCCTACGGTCACAGCGACGACGATGTCAAGGAAGCCATGAGCGGGAACATCTGCCGCTGTGGGGCTTATACGAACATCGTGTCCGCGATCCAGCAAGTTCGTCGCAAAATCTAAGCGGAGCGTACTCATGGAAGCCTTTCAGCTTAAACTCGTCGCCAATGTCGATCAGGCGATTGGATTTGCGCAGCCTGCCGCTAACGGTCAAGCCAATGACGCGTCGACCCGCTTCCTCGCGGGAGGGACGACGCTGCTCGATCTCATGAAGCTCGACGTCGAGCGTCCGACCCAGGTAATCGACATCCATCGCCTGCCGCTCGATCAGGTCGAGACAATCGACGGCGGTGGTGTCACGATAGGCGCGACGGTGCGCAATAGCGACCTCGCCAATCATCCACTGATCAAAAGCCATTACCCGGTTCTGTCGCAAGCATTGCTATCTGGCGCATCCGCCCAGTTGCGCAACATGGCGACAACCGGCGGCAATCTCTTGCAGCGCACCCGCTGTGTCTACTTTCGCGACCCTGTCACGCCTTGCAACAAGCGCGAACCTGGCACGGGCTGTTCCGCGATCGAAGGATATAACCGGAATCTCGCCATTCTCGGGACCAGCGAGCACTGCATTGCGACCAACCCATCGGACATGAACGTCGCGATGACCGCACTCGAGGCCACGATCCACGTCGAAAGCGCGCAGGGCAAACGGGACATCGCCATTGACGATTTCTTCCTGTTGCCCGGGAACACGCCCGAACGCGAGACCACGCTCAACCCCGGCGAACTCATTACCCACGTGACGCTCCCCGCGCCCGTGCCCGGCAATCGCAGCGTCTATCTCAAGCTACGCGACCGCGCGTCGTATGAATTCGCCTTGGCCTCGGCGGCGGTCGTCGTAAGGGTCTCGTCGGGCAAGATCGATCACATCCGCATTGCGCTAGGCGGCGTCGGCGTCAAGCCGTGGCGCTCGAAAGAAGCGGAAGCCCAACTGCTCGGACGAGCCCCGGACGCCACGGCTTTCCGGGCGGCGGCCGAGGCAGCACTGCAGTCGGCGCATGTGCAGAGCCAAAACGGCTTCAAGGTCGAACTCGCCAAGCGCTGTATCCAGCACGCACTCACACTTGCTACACAGACTGCCTGATGCGACGGCCGCAACGGTCGTGACGCGGAGAGAATATGCAACTAGCTAGCAATAAAACGCAGCCGATGATCGGCGGCGAGATTACTCGAATTGACGGGCCGTTCAAGGTCAGCGGCACGGCGACTTATAGCTCGGATATCAACTTGCCCGGGACGCTGTATGCCGTGCCTGTTTGCGCGACGATCGCCAAGGGCCGCATCACGCGTCTGGACACAACCGCGGCCGCAGGCATGCCGGGAGTCCGGGCCGTCTTCACACGCGAGAACATCGGCAAGTTCTATCGCGTCAGTTTTGCAACCGACATCCACATCGACGAAAAACGCCCACCGTTCGAAGATGACAACATCTACTACTACGGCCAATACATCGGTGTGGTGGTGGCGGACACATTCGAACAGGCAACCGCGGCGTCGCGACTGGTGAAGGTAGCGTATGAATCAAGCCGCCCCGATGTCCGCATCGAAATGTCGGCAGAGCAGACACCCAGCATCGACACACAGCGAGGCGACGTGGACAGCGCTTTCGCCGCCGCCCCTGATGCGCTGAAACTGGACCAGACCTATACGACGCCCGTTGAAACGCACAACCCCATCGAACTGCATGCGACGGTGGCTGTGTTCGATGGTTCGAACTATACGTTTTACGAAACGTCTCAATCGATCGTCAACCAGCGCCTCGTCATGGCGCAGATGCTCGGCGTGTCGCAAGACCAGGTGCGCGTGATCATGAAATACCTGGGGTCCGGATTCGGCGGCAAGCTGTTTCCGTGGTCGCACTCCTTGCTCGCTGCCGCTGCGGCCCGCAATCTGCGGCGGCCCGTCAAGCTGGTGGTGACCCGCGAGATGATGTTCCACAACGTGGGTCATCGTACCAACACGCAGCAGCGCATGCGCCTGGCGGCAACGCCGGAGGGACGTTTCACATCGTTCCAGCAGGACTACGTCTACCAAACCTCTCGCAAGGAATTGCGCAAGGAGAACTGCGGGGAGACAACAGGCTATCTGTACAGCTCGCCTAACCTGCGCGCGACCGCGGCGTATGCCCGCCGGGACGTCGCACCTAGCACCTCCATGCGAGGGCCAGGCGCCGTTCCCGGCCTGTTCGCCATCGAATCTGCCGTCGACGAACTCGCCATCAAGCTCAATATCGATCCGGTTCGCTTCCGCCTGATGAACGAGCCCACGATCGACGAAGGCCTGAAGGTGCCGTTTTCTTCGCGGCACCTGAAGGAGTGCATCACGACCGGCGCTGAGAAGTTCGGCTGGGCACAGCGGACTCCGGGGATCGGGTCCATGCGGCGCGACGGCCTGGTGCTGGGCTGGGGCATGGCAGCGGGGTCATGGGCCGCGCGGCGCCTTGTGACAGAAACTATTGTCGAACTTCACGTTGACGGAACGGCGCGCGTGTCGACAGCGACCCAGGATATCGGCACAGGCACCTATACCATCCTCGCACAGCTGGTCGCCAGTGTGACCGGCATCCCGCTCGAGCGGGTTTCCGTGGTCATCGGGGACACACGCTTGCCGCCCGGGCCAATGTCCGGCGGCTCGATGGCCACCGCATCGGTGATTCCGGCAGTCGAGCAGGCGGCGCAAGCAGCGATGCAACAGCTTCTGGTCGCAGCGTCCCAGGCGGAGCATTCACCGTTTAACGGCCAGCCAGTCACCGAGCTAGCTTTCGAACGCGGCATGGTTTACCGGAAGGGCACCGCGCCAGGCGCGGGCGTACCGTTCGAGCGAGTCCTTGCCCCGGCAAACGTCAACATGGTGGTCGGAAGAGGCCGCTCCGGCGCGAGCGCGACCGATGCTGACGCGTCCAAAGTGTCGATTCACTCGTACTGCGCGCATTTCATCGAGGTCACGTGGCAACCTGAAACGGCACGGTTGCGAGTCAACCGCGTAGTGAGCATGATCGACGGCGGCAGGATCATCAACGCGCGCACGGCCCGCAACCAGATCGAGGGAGCCGTCGTGATGGGTCTCGGCATGGCGCTCTTTGAGGAAACGCAATACGACGCGCGCAGCGGTGCCCCGATCAACCGCAACCTCGCCGACTACGTCATGACGACGCACGCGGATGCACCGAAGATCGACGTGACGTTCCTCGACTATCCGGACCTGGCGTTGAACCCGCTCGGCGCGCGTGGTGTCGGCGAGATTGGCATGGCGGGAATTGCCCCTGCCATTACAAACGCCGTGTATCACGCGACCGGCGTACGGGTGCGCAATCTTCCGGTTCGGATCGAGGACCTGTTGGCGACTCAAGCCTCCGTGTAACCGGCCCTCCCACCCTGACCCGTCCTTCAACCCGCCGCCTGCAAAGGCGGTTGAGCCGATCCTCGCCTGCCGGCCAGGATCGGCCCCAATATCACGCACAAACGGCGATATCATAGTCATACCGGATGCAGCAGTTTCACTGCAACGACCGCGTCCTGACTTGATGGAATCCGCCATGGGCAAAGACTCTTCAGGCAATCCCAACGAACTGTCGTCAGGTGGCAGCCGCTACCATCAGGTGTATCCAACGCTCGACGAGAGGCAACTGGCGATATTGGAGGGATACGGCAAGCGACGCAAGTTGAAGGCCGACGACATCCTCTACTCCGAAGGCGACCGGCACACCGGGATGTTCGCCATTCTCTCCGGAACAATCGAGGCTTACAGAGCGTCCGTTGAAGGCCCCCAATTACTGGGCACCCATGGGCCCGGCAGCTTCACCGGCGAGGTCGCCACGCTCGCCGGCCGGGCTGCAGTCGCAACGACACGCGCCATCTCCGATTGCGAGGTCATCGTCATCGATGAGGAATCGCTCCGCGCGCTCGTGATCGCTGAAGCCGAGTTGAGCGAAACCATCATGCGCGCGTATATCCTGCGCCGGGTCGCCTTCATCCAAGGCCAACACGTAGGCGTCGTGGTGATTGGCAGTACGTCCTCGGGCCCCACGCTACGTCTGCGCCACTTCCTGAGCCGCAACGGTCAGCCCTCAGCCTACTTCGATATCGTCGCGCACACAGAGGCCAAAGAACTCCTCGCGCACTATGACGCAACGGAAGCCGACATTCCCGTTGTGATCACGTTGCAAGGCGTGGTGTTGAGGCAACCCACCCACAGGGCCGTCGCAGATGCAGTCGGCCTGAGTCCGGACAGGCTCGATGGCGAGCATTTCGACCTCGTGGTGGTGGGTGCGGGGCCAGCAGGGCTCGCGGCCGCTGTATATGCCGCCTCAGAGGGATTGAAGGTGGCGGTTCTCGATGCCAAGGCGCCGGGCGGCCAGGCCGGAACCAGTTCGAAGATCGAGAATTACTTTGGCTTCCCAACTGGCATATCGGGGCAGGCGCTAGCCGGCCGCGGCCTGTCTCAATGCCGCAAGTTCGGCGCCGAAGTCGGCGTGCCCATCGAGGCGCTGACCATCGACTGCACGAACGCCCTATCGTTTCACATTGGCCTCAATCAGGACGAGTGCGTTTACGCTCGCGCCGTCGTCATTGCCACCGGCGCGCGCTATCGGAAGCCGGACCTGCCCCGTCTCGAGCATTTCGAGGGTCGCGGCATCTATTACAGCGCGACCTTCATGGAGGGTGCGTTCTGCACCAACGAAGAGCTGATCGTGGTGGGCGGCGGCAATTCGGCCGGACAGGCTGCGGTATTTCTTGCGAGGTTTGCGCGCCATGTCCACGTCGTGATTCGTGGCGACGGGCTCAGTGCCAGCATGTCGGATTATTTGATCAGACGAATCAACGCGGCGGCTAACATTACGCTTCATACGAGGACACAGATCGTCGCGTTATCCGGCGAGTCGAGACTCGAGGGAATACGGTGGGACCGGCAGGGGCAGATCGAACACAAGTCTATCCGGCACGTTTTCCTGTTTCTTGGGGCCCAGCCCAACACGCGGTGGCTTGGCGAATGCGTCGCCCTCGACAAGGATGGGTTTGTGCTGACAGGTGCCGATACCGGCGACAAGTGGAAGGCAGATCGGCCGCCGCATGACCTCGAGACGAGCCGGCCTGGAATATTTTCAGCCGGCGATGCGCGAAGCGGCTCCGTCAAGCGAGTCGCGGCGGCCGTCGGAGAGGGAGCGGCTGCCATTCAGGCGGTTCATCAATATCTGGCTCTTCGTGCGTGAGATCTGCTGCCCTTGTTACGTCAGCTGGCGAGCGAGGAGGACGCGTTTTCCCGCTCCTGCAATAGCCGCCATTGAACCTTTCCGCTGGCTGTTCGGGGCAGCCCGTCAACGAATTCGACGATCCGGGGTACCTTGTACGAAGCCATATGCGCGTGTGCCCATTCCATGATCTGCTCGGCCGAGACATCGTAACCGGCGCGTAAGACAACCCAGGCCTTCACCGTCTCGCCGCGGCGCGCGTCGCGCGCTGCGACGACACAGGCTTCCTGAATCGCAGGGTGTTCGAACAGTAAGGTCTCGACCTCCGCGGGCCACACCTTATAACCGGCCACATTGATCATTCGCTTTAAGCGGTCGACGAAAAAGAAATATCCGTCCTCGTCGATATAGCCGAGGTCGCCAGTGCGCAGATAACGCACCCCCGCAACCTCGACGAAGGCGTCGCGCGTGGCGTCGGCGCGCCCCCAATACCCCGTGAACACCTGCGGGCCGCTGATCAGAATCTCGCCCGTTACCTGCGGGCCGAGAACCTCGAGCGTGGTGGGATCGACCACAATCGATTCCGTATCCTGTATCGGTATGCCCAGACACTGCCGCTTGCAGCGCTGTGGCGGGTTGATGTGCGTCGCTGAGATGGTCTCGGACAGCCCATAGCCTTCCATGTAGGGAACGCCCAGACGGGCTTCAATGCGTTGCGCCAATGCCTTCGGCATGGCGGCGCCGCCGCCGGCCAGGCGCTCGATGGAACTCAGGTCGAAACGTTCGAGATCGGGCTGGCTCATGAAGTCGATCATCATCGTCGAAATGGCAATCCAGAACCCTACGCGATAGCGCTCGATCAAAAGAGCCGCACACCGGCTGTCCCATCGCGTCATCACAACCATGGTCGAACCAAGCGAGATCGCCACATTCATGGATTGCTGCATGCCGGTGACATGGAACATCGGCATCGCGCATAGAAAGACCGAGTCAGGCGACAAACTGCACCATTGCACAGAAGCCGCGACCACGTGCGCTGCGCTACGGTTGGTGTGCATGCAGCCTTTCGGGGCAGCAGTCGTGCCGGACGTGTAGGGGATCACCGCCAGGTCCTCCGGCAATGCGACATACGCTGACGGCTGCTGCGCGGCTGCCAGCGCGGCACGCCAGCGTATAGCTCTCGGTGCGGTAGTGTTTGAGAACTCGGGATAAACATCGAGGTCGGTGCCTGCGGCGGTTAGCACGGCCGGCAGTGGCAGGTCGGTGCTGTCAGCCAGATAGTCGGCATAGCGCGCCACGACCGCATGACTGATTGCGTCGCCAAGAAGGGGCCGGGCATGCTCGTAGATTTCCTCACCCAGCAGAACGACCTTTGCGCCGCAGTCCTCAATAATGTGCTGAAGCTCGGCAGTCATGTTCATAGGGTTCACCGGCACAACCACGGCATTAGCTCGCAGGGTGGCGTAGTAACCAATGACATAATGCGGGCTGTTCTGCATATACAGCGCGACGCGATCGCCACGCGTGACGCCACATTGACGTTGCAGAAAACCGGCCAGCGCCTCGATTTCCTGCTGCAATTGCGCGTAACTCAACGCCCCGCCGTAGTAGTAAAGCGCTGTTTTACCGGAATATCGGCTGGCGGAGGTTTCGAGGTTCTCGTACAGCGAAGGCTGCGGCGATGACAGGTGGTGAGAAAGGCCGTCTGGCCAGTACGGTGAATCGCTCACGTTTCCCTCCTTCAGGGGGACCCCGGCTGCCTGCAGCGGTTGATTAAGCTTAGTACTTCAGCCGCGACGTTGACGCAGAATCGTGGGTGGTCCAGGTGTCAGGAGGAAATGAAGATCGGTTATGGCATCATCAGACAAATGACAATTCGAAAGGCGCGAAGAGACGTCACCTGTAATATCTAGAGGAACGACAACCGTCGCGGTCCCGATCGCCCGCCGTCAACCGCAAATAACCTGGGTCCGCCCTTCCTGACACCAATTCATGCTATCAACTTCCAGTGCCGCATTGTTGACGTTAGGTATTGTTATCGTGCTGATCGTGCCGGGTCCAACCAACACGTTGTTCGCTACCGCCGGACTGCAGCGAGGGATGCGGCGCTCGGTACATCTGATTGGCGCAGAGTTCGCCGGCTACCTCGTGTCGATTTCGGTGCTGGGGTATTTTCTCGCGCATGCGGCCACTTCGCTAACGTGGATACCGGCGCTTTTGCGTATTGCCAGCAGTCTGTATCTTGCCTTCCTGTCCGTTCGCATGTGGCAAACCGCGAGTGCATTCCATTCAACGACGCAAAAGACGATCGGCCTGCGCACGTTGTTTGTCGCAACGCTACTCAATCCGAAAGCGATTCTGTTCGCCGGCACCATCTTTCCAGCGGCGGCGTTCGAAAGCCTGCCCACCTATCTTGAAGCCATGGCAATCTTCACTGCCGCACTGGTCCCAACCGGTCTGGCGTGGATCGCGTTTGGCGCGGCGCTCGGCAGCGGTCGACTGATGCGGCTCAGTCCTGTCCACCTGCAGCGCGGTGCATCGATCGTCCTCGCCGCCTTTTCTCTGTCGCTAGCGTGGACGGTATTGCACCAGGTGGTTCAGTTCCGGGCCTAGCCTACCTGCCGACGGGGTTGGCCGCCAGCTCATTCACCCGCCGGCGCCCCGCCGAGGATCACGGTCCAACCCAAACCGCGCACGTTGCGAATCACGCCTTGGCCGAACTTCTTCCGCACAGAATGGATGAGTACGTCGACGGCATTGCTCTCGACCTCCTTGCCCCATCCATACAGCTTGTCTTCGATCTGGCTGCGCGAAAAGATCGTGCCGGGATGCTCCAGCAACGCATGCATTAGCGCAAATTCGCGCGCTGACAGCACGCCAACCTTGTCGCCGAATGTGAGCGTTCGTTGGTCGAGATTCAGGTTGATCGTGTCGTCACCTAGCCGCGAGACGGCATAGCCCGCCTTGCGTCGCAAGACGGCGCGGATCCTCGCCAGCAGTTCGCCCACTTCGAAGGGCTTCAGCAGATAGTCGTCCGCCCCAATATCCAGCCCTTCTATGCGCGAGTCGAGGTCGTCGCGCGCCGTCAGGATCAGGACGGGCACGGCGTTGCCACCGGCTCGCGCCGCGCGCAGCAGTTCGATGCCCGACATCCCGGGCAAGCCAAGATCGAGCAGCACCACGGTATATTCGGCCGCCTCCACTGCCGCACGGCCGGCGAGGCCGTCGCGCACCCAGTCGACGCTGTAGCTTGCGTCCTTTAGTGCCCGCATCAGGCTTTGCCCGATCTGAAGATCGTCTTCAACCAGAAGGACTCTCATGTGTCTCCCCTATGCGGATACCGGTCCGCGCCCGCGAATTTCGCCATAGTACTCGTGTGCATGCCTATTTATGTCGAGCCAAGAGATCCCGCGGGCGTCCCTGCCAGCGGAAAACTGACTGCCGCGACCACGCCCGAGCGGCCATCGCTGCGGTTGCGAATAACCGCGTCGCCGCCGTATTTCTGGGTGATGGACTTCACGATGGACAACCCAAGACCGGTGCCTTCCACATCCAGATTTGCCCGAAAGAAACGGTCGAACACGCGCGGCAACAGTTCCTGGGGAATGCCGGGTCCCGTGTCCGTCACCTCGACCCACATCATATTGCCTTCCGTGCGCATGCCAAGATCAATCGTGCCGCCATTCGGCGTGTAGCGGACCGCGTTGCTCACCAGATTCTTGACGGCGACCGAAACATCCGCGCCGGGCGCCGCGACTTTGGCCGCCACCATTTCTTCCGCGCCAATATCGATGCCGCGCGACGCGGCGATGGGCAGCACATCCGATACCGACTCGACGACGATCCGCGAGACATCGGTGGGTTCGATCGTGCCGCCGGACAACGGCGCATCCGCCCGCGCGAGTCGCAATAGTTGCGCGATCAACGCACTGCTTCTGCCGATCCCGCTTCGCAACTCGTTAAATCGCTCCTGGTTTCCCGGGACGATGTGCGGTTGAAGGTTATCCGCCTGCAACTGCAGCGCGGTGAGCGGGGTCCGCAATTCATGTGCGGCATCCGCAATGAACTTCCGCTCCGCTTCGATTGATTGCGCGAGACGCTCGATCATCCGGTTGATCGAATCGATGAAGGGTAGCAACTCAGTCGGTACCCCCGCCGACGGCAGCGGCTTCAGGTGAGACGCGTCGATCCCCTGGACCTCCTCGCCGAGCTGCTTCATTTTGCGCAACGACATACGCACAATCAGCAGCACCGCGCCAAGCACCAGCGGCAGCAACACGAGTGTCGGCCACAAGGTGTTGAGTGCCTTTTCGCGTTCCAGTTCGTCGCGCACGGACGAGCGTTGCGCAATCTGGATCAGCATGCCCACATCGCGTAGCGTGTAGATTCGCCACCTCTCGCCGGAGACCATATGCGAACTAAAACCGGCAGCGGCGTCCTGTGGCAGTTGCAGCGATGGATCGGTAGAACGCAGCGGCACTTCGCTGCCCGGCTTGTGGATCGTGATCACGATATCGCGGCTGGGTTGTGAGCCGCGCGAGGGTGTCGCGGGAATCGTCTCCGCCAGTCCATTGCGCATGCGCACGGCGACCTGCTCGAGCCGCAGATCGAGAAGCGCACTCATGCCCGCGCGGCACAACTGGTACGAGCTGATGCCTTGTCCAATCGCCACGGCGCTGACCAGCAGGCCCAGCGCAATCACCAGGTTATTTCTCAGAGAAGGTTTCATTTGACTTCGCAAAGGACAAACCAGTCCGTTCGTTCCCATCAACGGACCACGTAAATGTATGCCGGGGATGTCCGGCGCTGCGCGGCACACAGTCGGGTTGCACGCTCATTTTCCCCTCATTCTCATCCGCGAAGATAGGTCATCCGAATCAATGATTCGCCTGATCCGACCGAAAGGATGTTCATCATGTTCATGCTCTTTAGCCACTGCGCTGCTGACAACGCCGCTTATACCGAACCGGCCCTTACGCCCGCTGTGACAATGCAGCCGGCTAAAGCAAGCGCCGCGCTCGAACGCGACACGAAAGGCGCTGAACAAACCGCCACCTACGAAGAGTTATTTCCCTACCTGGTGCTGGCAATGGCCTCAGGCATCTGAAATGTCTGCTTCGTCGATCGAGGACCGCAGCGATTCCGGTCCACTAACACTTGGGGACTCCATCATGCTCATAACACTCGAATGGCTGTTCGACATCTCATTCGCCGTCACCAGCGCTGCAGCGACGGGCTCGATTTTCCTGCTGCTGCTCGAACTCGGCAAGGTGGCGCGTAAGCACTGTGTCCAGCAACACGTCGGAGCCAGGCTGGCCAAAGTGGTCCGCCTCACAAGCCACCGCGAGCTGCTGTATTAACCACCTCGCGCGGTCGTAAGCGCTGCGAGGTGGATGCAGCAAGACTTGCTGGCGGATCAATGCAGATGCAACGAGTTGAGCAGATCGGACAGGCCAAGCCATAAGATCTGTACACCAATACAAAAGATCGCGAAGGCGAACAGGCGCATCGCCACCTGCGTCCCAGACGGCCCAAGCAGCCGTTCCATGTATCCGGCGAAGCGCACGCATAGGTAAATGCTGACGCAAAGCAATCCCAAAGCAACACCCACACCGATGAAATGGACTGGCTGCAAGCCCTCTCGTGGCGAGCCAGTACCTAGCGCAATGGCGACGGAAATCGATCCGGGTCCTACGGTGACGGGCAAGGTGAACGGGTAGAAGGCCTTGAGCCGCAGCGTCGGGTCGCCGCCCGTCCCCGCACCCGGTTGTGCCTCGCTACTATCGTCCCCCGACGACTGCAGCAGATTCCAGCCGGCCATCGCGATGATGAGGCCCCCGGCGACGCGCAGGACCGCGATGGAAATGCCGAGAAACGACAACAGATACGCCCCCACCGACAGTGACGCCAACAGGATTACAAAGCTATTGATCGCGATGCGTCGCGCCAACTCCGCACGCTCGGCCGGCGACGCGTGCGGAACCATACTCAGAATGATGAAAGCCGCCGCCGGTGGATTGATGATCGGAAAAAGCGAGGCAACGATCAGCAAAACGGTTTTGGTCAGTTCATGAAGCATGGTTGGCGTCCGATAGGCAGGTCACGTGCTCGCGGTGTGGTCGGATTTTACCCAACAGCCGCGAATGAACACCGCTGCCTGCTCCAGAGCTGCACGCGCTTCGGGAATAAACGGCGCGAAACAATGCCACGCGTGCGGCATCGCATGCCATTCTGCGAATTCCACGCGAGTGCCTGCGCGTTGCAGTCTGGCGGCAAGCGCATGCGCGTCTTCGTTCAAACCTTCGGAGTCGCTGGTCTGAATATGAATGGGCGGCAATCCATGCAATTTTGCCCGCGCGGGCGACGCCAGGGTCTCGAACGGCCGTACGTTGCGCAAATACATTTGTGCGGCCGCCTCCATAGCGGTGCGATTCATCGACAATACGTTGTGCTTCGCACGCCAGACGGTTGTCAGATCGGCCCACGGCGACAGCAGCACAGCACCGGCAGGCAGCGGTTCGCCGGCGTCGCGCAGCGCCACAAGCGCCGCCAGCGCCAGCCCTCCTCCGGCGGAATCTCCGGCAAACACAATTGAACTTGGCGCAATCCGCCGCGCAAGCAGCGTCCGATAAGCACGCAAGGTGTCCTGCAGTGCAGCAGGGAACGGATGCTCGGGTGCGAGACTGTAGTCCAGTGCAAACACAGCCGAGGCCGACGCACGCGCCAACTCGACAGTTACCGCCCGATGCGTTGCTGGCGAGCCCAAATAGTACGCGCCACCGTGCAGAAAGAGCACGACAGTCTCCGCATGAGCTGAAGCGGCCGCCTGCGGTCTGATCCACTCGCCCTTCAATTTGACGTCGACGTTGCGGCGTACCTGCGAGTGAAGCAGCCTCACCGCGCACCGGGCCGGCCATGTATATCGATGCGTGCGCAACCGGATTGTATGGACATCAGGCGCAGCACGGCGGCTGGAGCCGAACTGCGACGCCATCACCAGCGGGATCGCGCGGCGCAGCCAGGCTGCCTGCCAGCTTTCGGAGCGGCGAGGAACCGCTGCGCTTTCGTCGCGCAGCGGGGAATCAGTCGGTTGGTAATCCGGAATATTCATGGTGATTCAATCGGAAATGAAGAGCCGGCGCGTGAACTGCGAGCGCGCCGTTGTCTGGATGGCGCCGCGCTCGCTCAGGTGAAGTACGCGCTCAACCTGTTGCAACCTCGGCGGCCCTGAACATCAACGACGCCAGTAGCCGTATCCGCCGTGCCAGCCTCCGTAGTAACCCCCATACCAGGCCGGGTGTCCGTAATAACCCACGACAACGGGCGCCGTGTAGACCGGCGGGGGCGGCGCTGCGTAATACACGGGCGGCGCCACATAAACCGGTGCGGCAGGGACCATCGGCACAACCGGATACGCCGGGGCGAGACCTACGCCGATGCCCACAAACACATGTGCCTGCGCACAACTCACGAGGCCGACGCCGAGGGCCGCAGCCACGGCCAGTTGTCGAATGAATCTCATCTTTGCTCTCCTTGTCTCTCACGGCAGTCCGTTGACCGCATCGAATGACTGCATTGTGGTGAGACAAAGTGAGCCACGAATTAGGAGCACGTCCGGGGCGACCCCACGTCACCACAGCCTTTTTTGAGCCTCGTAGCTGCTCATTTTCGGCTCATTCTTCGCGCTTACGATCTGGTCTATCGACGAACGGTACCGTGATTCCTGACCCATCCAGACCGTGCGCCGCAACCCTGTCGACGAATTGGAACGGTCTCCGAAGCGTCGCACTCACGACTGGAGCACATCATGTTTGCCAATTTTGCAAAGCGTCTAGGCGCGCTGTTCGTCAACACCGAAGAACAGCAACGCGATACCTATCTGGCTTCGTCAACCGATTACGTTGATCTCGAACACCGCCTTCACGTCGTTGAAACGGCCCATTACCCGTTCACCTTGTATTCGGCCAGCGCACCGCAGGAATGGAAGGTGTGATTGAGTTCCCCGCCGCGCCCCTATACATCGGGGCGCCGTCCGTCCTTAATAACCATCCATCTTCCATAGATTTTTGCAATGGAAAGATAGTTTGACCGATGCACGCCGCGGAATCATAATCTTACCACTGGAAAGATTGACCAGCTAGCCCCGGGAGGTTCATACCGTCTCACGGGCCGCCACGGAAATCTTCCAGACCCGCTCCCCGCGCTTGCCGCTGAAATGCGCAGCCGGATCGCGTCGATGCAATCGGAACGCGACCCGCTTGCTGCCATCGATCTCAACTTAACTGCTTAACCATTGATTCATTTTTATGTCCTCAGAAACCCATGCCATAGGCTCAACTCAATCTTTGCGCCGCCGTAATTCATTTCGCCTGGCCTCACTCGTCGCCGCCGGCCTCGCCGCCGTTACGCTTGCTGGCTGCGGCGGCGGAGGCGGAGGCGGAGGCGGTTCATCGAACCCACCCCCGCCTCTGACCCCGACATCCAGTATCAGCATTTTTGCCGGCAACCCGAACGCGACAGGCGCAGTCGACGGCCCGTCCGCTTCCGCACAATTCAACACGCCCACCGGTGTTGCAGTGGACCCCGCCGGCAACTTCTATGTAGCCGACAACAACAACTTCACCATCCGCAAAATCAGCGCCGGCACCGTCTCGACTTTCGCGGGATCCGCTGGCACGGAGGGTTCAGCGGACGGCACAGGCAGCGCGGCGTCGTTTGAAGGGCCGGCGCACATCGCGATCTCGCCTGCCGGCAACCTGTACGTCACCGATGTGGGCCAGGCAGTGACCGTGCGTGAGATCACGCCGGCCGGCCAGGTCACGACCCTCGTCGATCCCCGCACCGGCCTGGCCTTGCAGACCGACGCTAGCGCCGAAATCGCCGCCGACCATGCCGGCAACATCTACGTCTTCACCGTCGCGTCGGCTACCGGCGCTCACGTGCTCACGCAGATCACACCCGCCGGCGCGGTCAATGTGATTTCGCTGACCACGTCGGCGGGCACGCCGCTCGGACTCGTCCTGCCGTCCGGACTGGCGGTGGACTCGGCCAACAACGTCTATATCGCCGATGAGAACCCCGAGGGCAATGCGGGCGTCCTGTACAAGGTAACGCTCAACGGCACGACCGGGACGGCCGTGACACTGGCGGGCTCACTCTCGATTGCGGGCGCATCGGACGGTCCTGGCAACGCCGCGACCTTCAATGGCTTGTCGTCCCTCGTAGTGGCCCCGTCGGGCAACATCTACGCGAACGACTACAACAACAACGAGATTCGCGAAATCTCCCCGGCGGGAATGGTCAGCACTTTGGCGGGCACGCCCACGCAGTACGGACTGAGTCTCGGACCGCTGCCGGGCATCCTGCCGTCGATCGATCAACTCGCGTGGTACGGGCAGTCGCTGTACACGGCCGATTTCGACGACAACGTCATCCTGCAACTTAGCCCGGCGCCGTAACGCAGCGCGAAACCTGCCAGGGGAATCCACCCCTGTGACCCGACATGGTGATCACTGCCCGGCATGTGCCGGGCGTGATCGCCACATCGCCGAACCCTGTGCCAGCCTCACCTTTAGGCGTTCAAGGATTATTCCTGATGCGACGATGCGGCAAGCTCGTCCGCCGCAACCCAGTTGCCATGAAAACCATTCGGTATGCGATGCGGGACCTCTATGGTTGCAAGCGGTCCCGCCGCGACGTTCAGGGCGTCGAACACCAGCAGGTCGCTGCGCATCTGTGCGCCCCGAAACACCACGACGAGGAGCCATCCGTCGCCCTCCTGCCCATCCTTCGTGCGCGGCACAAACACCGGCTCCGACGTGGAGTCGCCTGCCTCGAGCCGATACACGTCCAACCGCCCCTCGTCAGCGAGATCGACGTGGGCGACCTGAGTGAAGAAGGCGTCTTCGTCGCCCGAATGGGAAGCCAACCATCCATGCCGATAGGGCCAGCCCGCAAAGCGGTCGTCGACGCGCGGAAATTCCCCGACGACATCCGCGAGCACCTCGCTCGTGAAACCGCGCCCCGTTCCACGCAAATCGAACGTCCAGCGGCATAGGCGCGCGTTACCCGCGCCTTCGATCTCGCGTCCATCCGGCCACGTGAAACCCGACGGCGCGTCGGACTGCATCACGTCCATGTACATGCGGCCATCGCGCTCCCACGCGTTCATCACGTGATAAACGAAACACACCGGTCCCTGCCACCAGTCGACCGCGCCACTACCGTCTCTACGCATGACACCAACGAACGTTCCGACCTGCGGCTCCCACGCGTATGCCGGCGCACCCGCACGTGCGCGCTCCGCGCTCGCCGTCAATGGCGTGACGGGAAACAGAAGATGCTCCGCGGTGATCGCGAAGTCATGCAGCATGCTTGCGTAGGGCGCGTCGAACCCATGCACCCACTGCGCGTGACCACCCGCGTCGATGCTGCCAACGGTAATACCCGCTCCCAGCCCCTCAGGTCCGCCATAGCTGAAAAACAGCAATTCGCCGGTGCGCGGGTCCACTTTCGGATGGGCGGTAAACGCGCGCTGCAGTGCGCCGTCGAAATCGACCTGCCCAAGTGTCTGCAGCGTTCGCGCGTGCAACTCGACCGGCAAGTGCGCCTCCTCCAGCGCAAGCAGGCGTCCTCCGTGCATCAGCACGTTGGTGTTGGCGACACCATCGTCGCGCGGCAGACCAAGCGCGGCACCGCCACCGAGCGGCCGCTCAGGGGTCTGCGCGCCCGTCCGCTCCGCGAGCCAGCGCTGCGTGCGGACCCAGCGGTTCCGGTAGGTCACCTCGCCATTCGAAAACGCGAAGCGATGCACCATTCCGTGCCCGGCGAACCAGTGTTGTGCCGGATCGACGTTGAGCGGATTCGGGCCGTTGCGCACCAGCATGCCTTCGAGGCCCGCCGGCAAGGTGCCGCGCACGCGCAAGGGTTCGCCATCCGCTTCGAAGTCGATCGGGAGACTGTTGGCTTGATATGAAGTCATGTTTTCTGGCTCGCGCACTCGGCGCCCTTATCTTTACGCCGGAAAGATTTTGACTTTTCTCGTCCGCTCGGTCAACATATCTTTTCACTGTAAAAATTCGGACTCCATCTGCCGTATGACTGACGCGCCATCACGCCGCAAAGCCTCCACACCGTCGAAACGCCCAGCCGAGGTCGACAAAGCCACTCGCGACAAGCCTTATCACCACGGTTCGCTGCCCCACGCGCTTCTCGATGCGGCGGAACTTGTCCTGCGCAGAGATGGCATACGCGGTCTGACTTTACGCTCCATTGCCCGCGAAGCGGGTGTGTCGCACACGGCGCCGCAGCATCATTTCGGCGACACCGCGGGCGTACTGAGCGAGCTAGCCGCAAGCGGCCACCGGCGGCTGGCCTCTACCATGGCGGACCACGCCGCCGGCACCGAACCGGGTCAGGCGCGACGCAAAGCGACGGCTCGCGGTTACGTGAGCTTCGCGAGGGCCAATCCGGCTCTGCTGCACCTGATGTCGCGCGGCGAAATGCTCGACGCCACCCGCCCGTCGCTGGTGGAAGCGCGGCGAGCGTCGGCACGTGCACTGGCCGGTGTGTTCGATGAAGAACCGCCCGCAAGTGCCGAGGAGAATTCCAGCGCATTCGGCCGGATCGACGCCGCGCAGGCCATCGCCATGACTGCGGCATGGGCGTACGTTCACGGGCTCGCGTTACTGCTGATCGATGGACGCTTGAATGCTTTGGCCGATTCGGCCGAGGGCATAGAGAACGCGGAAGCGTTGGTGGATGCGGCAATCGAACACGTCCAGGTCATTCCCGCCGGCCCGGGCAAGACTAAAACGCGAAGCGGTTGACGCGCGCCCAAGAGGAATCTTCTCGAGGTATTGTTTCTTCACCCTTTATCACGAGCACCTGGATGGTCCGCTCACGTGAATAGCGCATACCGATTCCAGGTTCATCTAACTACCGCGCGACACGCAATAGTTACCTCTGCACCGAACCTCCACCCCTTTCCCAGCAAATTCGACCTATGCAGCGAACGGGCTTGTCCCATTCATAGGGTCTACCTTAGTACCACTGTGTTAACAAATTACTCGGCTTTCCGACCGCAGCACGGACACCGTTCAAGGCGTGCGAGCAGTGCAGCAGCCAGCTCCAATCGCAGCGT
>Ga0302178_10000399_pt1 | contig 40589 bp, 38 predicted proteins | sample I_Palsa_E1_3_FD_198790 | JGI IMG/M metagenome (GOLD analysis project Ga0302178, IMG submission 198790) | Peat permafrost microbial communities from Stordalen Mire near Abisko, Sweden - I_Palsa_E1_3 | ecosystem: Environmental > Terrestrial > Soil > Palsa > Peat permafrost | place: Sweden... | reverse complement strand
CAGGAGTCGAGGCACACGCCGAGACGCTCGCCGGCACCTGCCGCTTCGATCAGCGCGGCGAGCTCCTCGAACGAGCGCCCGAGCGTTCCTCCGGCGCCGGCGGTGTTCTCGAGGTGCAGCGGGCAGTGCTCCGTGTCCGCCAGCGCCTGTTTGAAGACCTCGCCGGCGCGTGCGATCGCTTCGCCGACATGCCCCTGCTTTGCCGACCCGGGATGGACCACCACGCAATGCGCTCCAATCGCGTCGCCGACGCGCAGCGACTGGGTCAGAGACGCCAGCGACTTCGAGCGGATCTCCCGGTCGTCGGAGGCGCAGTTCACCAGGTAGACGGCATGGATCAGGACGGCGCCGATCGCGCTGTCGGCCATCGCCGTGCGGAAGCGCTCGAAGTCCTCGTCCGTATAGGCGGTCGGCCGCCACATCCGCGGTGATTGGTTGAAGATCTGGATCGCCTGGGCGTCGAGCGCGCTGCCGCGCTCGATCGCGCGCCAGAGACCGCCCGCAGGTGAAACGTGTGCCCCGACTAGCATCCTTCGCCTCGCATGCGAGTTCGCTTCGCTCCTTCCCCGACCGGCGCGCTGCACATCGGCGGCGCCCGCACGGCTCTATTCAACTGGCTGCTCGCGCGGGGCGCCGGCGGGCGCTTCGTGCTGCGGATCGAAGATACCGACCGCGAGCGCTCGACGCCCGAGAACGTCGAGCAGATCCTCGACGCGCTGCGCTGGCTCGAGCTCGACTGGGACGAGGGCCCGGTCTTCCAGTCGCAGGGCGAGGAGCGCCACCGCGCGGCGGTCGAGCAGCTGCTCGCCGCCGGGCGCGCCTATCGCAGCGACGCGACGGCTGACGACGTCAAGGCCTGGAAGGCGGAGCACGGCGATGACAGCGGCTACCGCGGCGAGGATCAGGGCCACGGCGCGGTGCGCCTGCGGGTGCCGGACGACGGCGAGACGGTTGTCGACGACCTCGTCCTCGGGCGGGTTGGCTCGCCCAACCGCTCGCTCGACGACCTCGTGATCGCCCGCGCCGACGGTACGCCCGTCTACAACCTGGCGGTCGCAGTCGACGATCTCAACGCCGAGATCACGCACGTGATTCGCGGCAACGACCACCTGACGAACACCGCCAAGCAGCTGCTGATCATCGAGGCGCTCGATGCCAAGCCGCCCCGCTACGGCCATCTGCCGCTGCTCCATGGGCCCGACGGCAAGAAGCTCTCCAAGCGCCACGGCGCCGCGTCGGTGCAGGAGCTGCGCGACGCCGGCTACCTGCCGGCGGCGGTCCGCAACTACCTCGCCCTGCTCGGCTGGGGCGCCGGCGACGACGAGACGATCCTCTCGACGGATCAGCTGATCGAGCGGTTCGACATCGCCGGGGTTCAGCGCAACCCCGCGCGGTTCGACGAGACGAAGCTCCGCTGGCTCAACGGCCGCTACATGCGGGCGCTCTCAGCCGACGAGCTGACCGCCGCGCTCGAGCTGTTCTACGGACGCGAAGGACTCGGGCCGGCGGCGGCGATCAGCGCCGACAAGCTGCAGACGCTGGCTGACTTCTGGCCGCTCGCGGGCTTCATCTTCGATGGTCCGACCAACGACGATCCGGCGGCGCGGGAGCGCTGGCTCGGTGGGGACGGCATGGATGTCCTGCGTCAGGTCCGTGCCGCGCTCGCGGAAGTTCCCGAGCCATTCGCCGTTGCCGCTGTCGAAGCCGCACTGACCGGCGTGGTCGAGCGCCTGGAGCTCAAGCCGAATGCGGTCTACCAGCCGCTGCGAGTCGCGCTCGCCGGGCGGGCGGTTTCGCCCGGAATCTTCGAAACCGTGGCTGTCCTCGGCCGTTCGGAGACGTTCGCGCGAATCGATCATACGTTGGGGTAAACGTTTGGCTTAGGACTGCCGATGAAGGGATTGGCGGCACGGGGGGCTGACGCCCGACGCCACTCGCGGATGCATGGATGTACCGCGTGAAACCCGATCCAGAAGAGAGAACCACCAATGTCAGCAAACCAGACCGTTGCGGCTGCCGGACCGGTGCAGCCCACCGCTCCGGCGGTTGACGAGCGGCAGGGCGAGGGCCATGGAAGGCGCCTCACTGCTGCATTCGACGCGCTCGAGGGGTTTCCAGCACTAGCCGAGGCTCGGAACCGGCTGATCGCGCTCGTCGGCGGCCACCGCGTGCCGTTGGCCGATGTGGTCGAGACGGTCGAGTCCGACGTCGCACTCGTCGTCGCCGTCCTACGTGTCGCCAACGATCTCCCGGCGCGTGGCGGCGTGAGGGTCGACAACATCCCCGACGCGGTTCGCATCCTGACGCCAGAGGCGGTCCAGGAGCTCGCCGAGCGGATGCGTACGTTCGACTACTTCGAGCGCAGCGCAATCTGGGAAGGAGCGCCCGACCGCTTCCGCCTGCATGGCCTCGCGACGCGGGCGGCCGCTGAGCTGCTCGCGACCGAGATCGGCTACCCGGACCGCGACCGGCTGATCGTCGCTGCGCTGCTGCACGACATCGGCAAGCTCGTACTGATGCACGCCTATTCCGGCTATCCCGCGTCGGTTCACCGTGACGCGCGCACGCCCGAGGAGCGCGTTCAGCGCGAGCGTCGCGAGCTCGGCGTCGACCATGCGGTCGTCGGTGGCGTCCTCGCACGACGCTGGGGCCTCCCGAAGTCGCTAGCAACGTCGATCGAGCGCCACCACTCCGACGAGGTCGATGGTGACGCGGCCCTTGTTCGGCTCGCCGACATGCTCGCCCACTACGTCCACGACGACCCGGTCTCCCCGGCCGACATGCTCCGCGTGGCCCGCTCGGCGGGCGTCGGATCGAGCGAGCTGCGCGCCGTGCTCTACGAGTTGCCGCAGGCCTCGGGCGCCGGTCGCCGACGCGTCGTCGAAGCCTGTCCGCTGTCCAACCGCGAGCGCGACGTCCTGCGTCTGCTCGCCGAGGGCAAGGTCTACAAGCAGATCGCGCAGGACCTCACGCTGTCGACGAGCACGGTGCGCACGCACCTGCACAATGTCTACGGCAAGCTCGGTGCCGTCGATCGCGCGCAGGCCGTGCTGATCGCGACGGAGCGCGGCTGGCTCTGAGCGCCGCGGGCGGCGGCTTCGCCACCGCCCGCGCCCGGTCGCCTGCGCGCCCGCCCGTCGGCGACGCTCCCCGGTTATCGTTGGGCCCGTGCTGTCGATTACGACGAAGTCGCCGTACGCGATTCAGGCGCTGACGGAGCTTGCGCGCAGCGGTAACGACGGCCCGGTCCCGATCGCCGAGCTCGCGCGGCGGCGCGAGATTCCGATCCAGTTCCTCGAGCAGCTGTTCGCGGTATTACGCCGCGCCGGCCTGCTGCGTTCGTTCCGTGGCGTCAAGGGCGGTTACGCGTTCGCGCGCGAGCCGGCGACGATCACGGTGCTCGAGGTCGTCGAGCTGCTCGACGGCCAGCTCGGTGCCGACGCGAGCGGCATCTTTGCGCAGGCGGCCGCAGCCGCCCGTGAGGTCCTCGCCGGCGTGACGCTGGCCGAGCTGCTTGAGCGCGAGGAGCGCGCCGCCGGGAGCGTCATGTACCACATCTAGATCGTGGATCCAGCTTCGCGTATAGGATCCACATTGGATGCTCGAAGGCTTTGCAGAGCGACGCGTGGCGGCCGATGGATTCGACGTCCGCGTCGTTGAAGGAGGGAGCGGACCGGCTGCTGTCTACCTGCACGGGGGCGGCGGCCTGCATCTGGACCGCTCGCACGCTCTGCTCAGCGAAATGCGCCGGATCGTGGCGCTGGAGCTCCCCGGTTTCGGCGCGTCGCCGGCGAACGAGCGCAGCCAGAACTTCGACGAGATCGCCGCCACGCTGGCGCTGGCAATAGCGGCTGCCGGGGTCGAACCGCCGTATGCGTTGATCGGCACGTCGCTCGGCGGCGCCTGCGCGCTGCATGTCGCCCTCGCGCATCCGGAACAGATCGAGTCGCTCGTGCTGATCTCGCCGGCGGCCTTCCGCCCTGCCGACTGGCGCCCGCCGCCGCCGGAGCTGGCCGCGCAGGTGCTCTACGCACACCCCGAGCGCGCCGAGCAACGCGAGCCGCCGCAGGCGGCGGTGATCGAGAAGCAGCAACGCCTGATGGGGCGTTTGCTCGGCTCGCTCGACCAGGACGCCCTGCGCGCGCGGATGCACACGCTCGAGGTGCCGACGCTGGTCGTGTTCGGGACCGACGATCGCCTGATCCCGGCGGCGATGGGACGGATCTATCGTGAGGAGCTGCCGAACTGCTCCTACGTGCTGCTCTATGACGCCGGCCACGAGCTCGGCAGCGATCGACCGGAGGCGGCCGCGGCGTTGGTCGGCGACTTCCTCGAGCGCCGAGAGGCGTTCGTGATCGGCAGCGACATCGTGGCCGTGGCGCCATGAAGTGCTCGATCTGGGTTCCGGGCCAGTACGCCGACGAGGGCCTGCCGGAGGGCTGGCCCGCGCCCGGCAAGTACTGGGAGCCGGAGCGCGGCGTCGAATCCGTCGCCCGCGCATTCGAGCTCTACGACATCGCGGTGGCCGGCGGCTTCGACATGGTCAGTGTCGCCGAGCACCACTACGGCCACAGCTCGTTCGTGCCCAGCCCGACCGTGATGGCAGCCGCGCTCGCGCAGCGCTACCCGGACGTCAGGATCGGCATCCTCGGGCCGGTCCTGCCGCTGTCCAATCCGGTTCGCGTCGCCGAGGAGATCGCGATGGTCGACGTGCTCTCCGGCGGTCGCACGGTGGTCGGCTTCTTCCGCGGCGTGGCGAGCGAGCAGTTGGTCTTCGGCGCCAATCCGGAGCTGACCGCCGACATGTTCCGCGAGGCGCTGGCGCTCGTGCTGCACGCCTGGACCGAGCCGGAGACGTTCGGCTGGGAGGGGCGCCATTACCGCTTCCGCACGGTGTCGGCGTTTCCGCGACCGCTGCAGCAGCCACATCCACCGATCGTCTCCAGCGCGACGACTGTCGAGGCAGCGCGCTGGATCGGCGCCAGCGGACACCTGCTCGGGATCTTCGCGCCGACCGTCTCGACCGAGCGTGCGGCCGAGGTCGGGGAGGCCTACCGCGCGGCGCGCACGGTCGCCGGGAGCCCCGCGGCCGCCGAGGACATCGTCTACCGCGCCCGGATCTACGTCGCCGCCAGCGACGAGGAGGCCGAGGCCGACGCGGCCGAGTATCGGATCGGCGACATGCGGCGCACGCTGGCGCCCGCCGAGCACCGCGCGAAGGCAGCGGCGAAGGTCAACGCGCTGCTCTACGCCGGCAAGCCGAATCACGGCGGCGGGCCGCCGGCGTTGCCGCGGCCGGACTTCTACGGCAGTCCGGCAACGGTCCTGGACCAGCTCCGCGAGTCGGCCGCCTCGATCGGCTGGGGCTTCCTCGACGGGCTCTTCACCTCTCCCGGGTTGCCGCACGAGAAAGCGCGACGCTCGCTCGCACTGTTTGCCGCTGAGGTGCTGCCGCAACTCGCGCAGTGAGGGCGCTCCACGAGCGCCGCGGCTGCGCACCCCTCCTCCCGGCCTGCTGAAATAGGGCGGTGACCGCCTGTGCCTGACGTGCCGCGCCGGCACCCGATCGCGCGCACGATGCTGCGACTCCTCGGTGGAAGCGTCCTGATCGCGCTGCTCGCCACCGCCGCCTCGGCGACGACGTTCTTCGAGGGCGTCGGGATCGTCGCCGATGCGCTCGGGCATGGCGCGCTGCTGTCGAACAAGGGCCTTGCGCCGACGCATGCCGGTCAGCCGATCACGATTCTCGTCCTCGGCAGCGACCGGCGCGAGGAGTCGTCGATCGCCGAGGACCGCGCCGATCCGCGCCACTCCGACACGATCATGCTGATCCACATGGATCCGAAACTCGGCGAGACCTCGTTGATGTCGGTGCCGCGCGACCTGCAGGCGAGCTTCACGGCCTTCGGGCAGACCTACAGCGACGTGAAGATCAACTCGGCGTTCACCTACGGCGGACCACCCGCCACCGTCCGCACGGTCGAGCACCTGCTGCACATCAAGATCAACGATGTGATCGTGATCGACTTTCAGGCCTTCGCGTTCCTCGTCAACGGCCTCGGCTGCGTCTACGTCGACGTCGACCACCACTTCTACAACCCCGGCTACGGCGATGGCTACGCGCACATCGACATCGCGCCCGGCTACCGACCGCTCTGCTACTACCAGGCGCTCAGCTATGTCCGCTACCGCGAAGGGGACTCGACCTACGCGCGCGACGCACGCGAGCAGGATTTCCTCCGCCAGGCCAAGCAGCAGCTCAGTGTCAGCTCGCTGCTGACCAACCCGGCGAAGCTGAAGAAGGTCCTCGACCAGGTCGCGAGCGGCACCAGCAGCAACATCAGCGGCTCGAACGCGGTGCTGCGCCTGGTCGAGATCGCCGAGGACTCGGTCAACGGCCCGGTTCGCCAGGTGCAGTTCCCCGACGACGGCTCCGTCTCATCGCCGACCAGCGGCTCCGAGCAGGTCGACCCCTCGCCGGCCCAGATCAACGGCGTCGTCCAGGACTTCCTCTACGACAACACGACCGCGCTGCTACCGCCGAAGAGCTCGGCGCCCACCCACGGCAAGCACCATCATCACCACCACTCGACCGGTACCAGTGCGGCCGATCTCGGGCTCGTTGCGGTGCCGTCCTACGCGATGACCGACGCGCGCGACATGCAGGTCAACGTGCCGTTCCCGGTCGAGATCCCGACGCTGACACCGGCCAGCGGCTTCTTCCCGGGCGACGACGACTTCTACCCGTTCAAGGAGGTCGTGCCACAGACTGCAAGCTACCCCGGCCTCAAATATGCGGGTTACCGGATCACCTGGGAGGACGGGTCCGCGCTGGGCGCCTACTTCGGCATCGATGGCCTCAACTGGACCAACCCGCCGCTCTTCCACAACGCTCCGACCCGCGAAATCGACGGTCGTACCTACATGTTCGTGCTCAACGGGAAGAGCTATCAGGACATCGGCTGGATCAAGGGCAATTGGATCTACTGGGTCAGCAACACGATCTTCGACAACCTCAGCAACGCCGCGCTGCTGCGGATGGCCGAGTCGGCCGTGCAGGTCTAGGCCGACCGCGCCGCCGCCGCAGGCGCGAGCGGCTAGATTGGGGCCGATGGCCAGAATCCCGATCGACATTACGGGGTGCATCGGATCGACACGGCTCGTCCGGCTCAGCCGGCTCGGCGGTAGCAGCGTCGAGCTTTACGGGAAGCTCGAAGCTGCCAACCCGGGCGGCAGCGTCAAGGACCGCATCGGCATTGCGATGATCGAGGCCGCTGAGCGCGACGGACAAATCGAGCCCGGCCGAACCACGGTCGTCGAGGCGACAAGCGGTAACACCGGCATCGCACTCGCACTCGTCTGCGCCGCCAGGGGCTACGAGCTCATCGTCACGCTGCCGCAGGGAATGAGCCGCGAGCGTGCTGCGCTGCTGCGCCAATACGGCGCGCGAGTCGAGATCGTCGAATCGCTGGGTGGGATGGGCGAGGCCGTGGCAGCGGCCCGCGCCCTGGCCCAGAGCGACGACGTCTTCCTCCCCGACCAGTTCTCCAACCCGGCGAACCCACAGGCCCACCGGGAGACGACCGGACCCGAGATCCTCGCGGCGCTCGACGGGCGGGTCGACGCGCTGGTCGCGGGCGTCGGTACCGGCGGCACGATCACCGGCGTCGGCGAGGTGCTCCGAGCCAGCAACCCGGACTGCCGCATCATCGCCGTGGAGCCGGCCACGTCGGCCGTGCTGAGCGGCGGCGCTCCAGGCCCGCATCGAATCCAGGGGATCGGGGCCGGCTTCGTGCCGGCCGTCCTCAACCGCGGGCTGATCGACGAGGTGATCGCGGTGAGCGACGAGCGGGCAATCGACGTGGCCAGGCTCGCTGCGCGACAGGAGGGGGTGCTCGCCGGCATCTCGAGCGGCGCCGCGCTGGCTGCCGCGCTGACCGTCGCCGCGCGGACGGAGTACGCCGGCAAGCGGATCGTCGTGATCCTGCCCGACTCCGGCGAGCGCTACATCACGATGCCGTTCTTCGCGGCCTGACGGTCCAGGCCCGCGGGACCGCTCGCCCGCGCTGCATTTCCCGGCTCCGCGTCGCGCTAGGCTCTTGGTGATGCCCGGCCGCGACCTGATCGTCCGCGTTGCGCGAGAGATCCGACGCGACATCTCCTCAGCGCGCCAGCGCGACCCCTCGGCACAGGGCGTTGGCCCAGCGGAGATGCTCGCCACCTGGCCCGGTATCCAGGCGCTGCTCGTCCACCGCGTCGCCCACGCGCTGCATCACGCCGGGGTGCCGGCACTGCCACGCGCGCTGGCGTTCGCCGCGCGGACCCTCACGGGGATCGAGATCCATCCCGCGGCGAACGTCGGCGAGGGGCTGTTCATCGATCACGGCTCGGGCGTCGTCATCGGCGAGACCGCGGATATCGGCAGCGACGTCACCCTCTACCAGGGCGTGACGCTGGGCGGCACGGGGTTCTCGACCGGCAAGCGTCACCCGACGATCGAGGACAACGTCACGATCGGCTCCGGCGCCAAGCTGCTCGGGCCGATCACGATTGGGCACGGCGCCAAGATCGGCGCCAACAGCGTCGTCGTCGCCGACGTCCCGGCAAACGCCACCGTCGTCGGCGTGCCCGGCCACCCGGTACGTGTCGACGGCCGCCGCGTCGAAGGGCCGGACGCCGACTGGATCCATCTGCCGGACCCGGTCGCCGACGCGATGCGCGCCCTGTCGAGCCGGATCGCCGAGCTCGAGCGCCAGCTCGCCGACCTCACCGGCGAGGCGCCACCGCCCGCCCTCGATGCGACGGTGCATCCGCTGCGCCCTGTGCAGGGCCGCAACCCGGCCGGCGGTTAGTAGAACACACAGCGGCAGCGGTGCCGCGGACGGGCCTTGTACTCGGCCGCGCGACCGCGGTTCCACAGCCAGTTGTCGAGGACATGCGGCTCGACGCCGTGACGCGCGGCGAGCTGCTCGCAGGCGATCACCGCGCAGGCGCGAATCTCGCGCTCCTCACCGCCGGGAACGAGCAGCTGGCCGGCGTCGATCCGCGCCGCGAGCTGCGCGTCGTACACGAGCACGCCGTCACAGCGCAGCACGTGCGGCACGACGTTGTCGGCGAAAATCGTCAGGCGGTCGAGATCGCTGAATGACGCGACGCCCGCCAGCGAGAGGTCGCTGGCCAGCAGCTGCGCCCGCTTGTAGAACGGCGGATCGCGGAACAGTGCCATGCCGCCCGCAACCTGCTCGGCCAGCCGCTCCGCCGATCCACCGGCGCGGCCGATCGCGTCGAGCGCCCCGCCACCACCGAGCCAGCGCCCGAGGTCGCGCAGCGCCTGCGCGAACAGCGACATCAGCTCATGGTCGGCAGGCTGGTCGAGGACGCGCGCGACCGTCGGCGTGTCGATCGCTCGCAGCTGCTCATTCGACCACGGACCAAAAGCCACGAACTGATCGCGCAGCGACGCGGCCACGGTCCCATACCCGGAATGCCCCACACGCTTCCGCAGCGTCGGAAACCAACCCGAGCCAAAGTTGATCGAGTCGAGCGTGAAGAAGAATCTGGCGACCTCCTCAGGCGCGCCCTCCAGATAGTGCAGCTCAGGGTCAAGCGGTGGCGTGATTTCGCCCGAAAGGGCGAAATCAGCGTTCAGCCGGCCCACGCTCACCGATCGTGCTGATTCGGCGATCGCCGCGCAGCCGGCGCGGATCTCCTCAGACAGCGCCACGTGCCCGCTCGATCGCCCGGCGGTAGCCGGTGCAGGGCGGCATTCCGAGTGGGATAAACCGGGCCGCCGCGGCGCTTTCGCGCCCGACGTCCGCCATCGTCGCGAGCGTGGCCTCGACCGGCATTCCAGAGAGGCTAGCCGCTCACCCATCTATGCTGAATGAGTGAGCCAAACGAGTGTCCACGACCCGCGAATCGAGGGGCTGCTCGACGGCTTGAACCCTGCTCAGCGCGAGGCTGTGACCCACGGCGAGGGGCCACTGCTGATCCTCGCGGGCGCCGGCAGCGGCAAGACCCGCGTGCTCACGCATCGCATCGCCTACCTGATCCAGAGCGAGCAGGCGCGCCGCGACGAGCTGCTCGCGATCACCTTCACGAACAAGGCCGCGCACGAGATGGGCCAGCGCGCCGAGCTGCTGCTCGGCCACTCGATGCGCGGCATGTGGGTGATGACGTTTCACAGCGCCTGCACGCGGATGCTGCGGGCGGAGGCGACGCGACTCGGGTACACGCGGCAATTCACGATCTATGACCAGGCGGACGCTCGGCGGCTCGTGAAGCGCTCGCTTGACGCGGTCGATGCCGATCCCAAGCGCTTCTCGCCCGCCGCGGTGCACAGCCACATCTCCGATGCGAAGAACCGGCTGCGCGACGCCGGCGAATACCGCGCGCTGGTGGGCTCCTACTTCGAGCAGACGGTGGCTGACGCCTACGAGGTCTACGAGCGCGAGCTGGTGCGCTTCAACGCGATGGACTTCGACGACCTGCTCGTCCGTGCCGTCAACCTGCTCGAGCTGTTCCCCGAGGTCCGTGCGCGCTACCAGCAGACGTTCCGCCACATCCTCGTCGACGAGTACCAGGACACCAACCACGCGCAGTACCGTTGGCTCACCCTGCTCGCCGGCGAGCGGCGCAACCTCGCGGTCGTCGGCGATGACGCGCAGTCGATCTACGGCTTCCGCGGCGCCGACATCCGCAACATCCTCGACTTCGAGCAGGACTACCCCGACGCGCACGTCGTCAAGCTGGAGCAGAACTATCGCTCGACGCAGACGATTCTCTCGGCTGCCAACGCGGTGATCGCCAACAACCGCGACCAGGTGTCCAAGGACCTCTGGACCGAGGTCGGCGAGGGCGACCCGGTCAAGGTGCGCGTGCTCGCCGATGAGCATGCGGAAGCGCGCTACGTGCTGGGCGAGGTCGAGCGGCTCGTCGGCGAGGGCGTCTCGCGCGCGGAGATCGCCGTCTTCTACCGTACGAACGCGCAGTCGCGCGTGCTCGAGGATGTGCTCGTGCGCGCCGAGGTCCCCTATCAGGTGATCGGTGGCACCAAGTTCTACGAGCGCGCCGAGATCCGCGACGCGATCGCCTACCTCTCGCTGCTCGCCAACCCGCAGGACGAGATCAGCTTCACGCGGATCGCCAACAGCCCGCGGCGCGGGCTCGGCCAGACCTCGCTGTCGCGGGTGCTGGCGCACGCGGCGACGCTCGGCATGCCGGTCTGGGACGTAGCCGCCGAGCCGGAGCGCGTGCCGGGACTCGGGCGCGCCGCGGTGACGGCGCTGACGCGATTCATGGACACGATGGCCGAGTTGCGCACGCTCGCCGCAGGCGGCGCGCCGATCGCCGAGCTGCTCGAGGAGACGCTCCGGCGCAGCGGCTACCTCGATGCGCTGGAGGCTGACCGCACGTTCGAGTCGCAGGGGCGGATCGAGAACCTCGAGGAGCTTGTCGGTGTGGCGCGGGAGTTCGATGCGACCGCCGAGGTCCGCGCGCTCGACGACTTCCTACAGCAGGTTGCGCTCGTCAGTGACGCCGACACGCGTGTCGACGACCAGGGGCTCGTAACGCTGATGACACTGCACAATGCCAAGGGCCTCGAGTATCCGATCGTCTTCATCATCGGCTGCGAGGAGGGAGTCTTCCCGCACTCGCGATCGCTCGATGAGGGCTCACTCGAGGAGGAGCGCCGGCTCTGCTACGTCGGCATCACACGGGCGATGCGCGACCTCACGTTCACCTACGCACGGCGCCGCTCGCTGTTCGGGACCGAGAGCTATGGCCTGCGCAGCCGCTTCCTCGACGAGCTACCGGTCGAGCTGACGGATCGCCAGGACGACTTCGTGACGCCCGCAGCCGGGCTCGGCGGCACGCTGCGCCGCAGTGCCGTCGGTGGCGGCGCCGGCTGGGCCGCGGCAGCCGAGGCGGGAAGGCTTGCCGACGAGGGCGCCTCCGCGCGCGGGCGGGCCGACGCGGCGGCCGTCAGCTACCGGCTCGGCGAGGACGTCGTGCACGCCGCTTTCGGCGACGGCGTCGTGACCGGGCTCGAGCCGGGCGGCATCATCGTCGTGCGGTTCGCCCGCGACGGGTCCGAACGCAAGCTGCTCGACAGCGCACCGATGAGCCGCCGATGAGCCGCTGGTGAGCGCCACGATCATCGACGGCAAGGCGGTTGCCGCCGCGCTCCGCGCGCAGGTCGCGCAGGACGTTACGGCGTTCGTCGCCGACTACGGCCAGCCCCCCGGACTCGCGACGATCCTCGTCGGCGGGGATCCGGCGAGTGCGGTCTATGTCGCGGGCAAGCAGCGCGCCTGCGCTGAGGTCGGGATCAACGCCTTCGACCATCGCCCGGCGGCGGACACCAGCGACGCCGAGTTGGCGGCGCTGATCACCGAGCTGAATAGCGATCCGCAGGTCAGCGGGATCCTCGTCCAGCTGCCGCTGCCCGCGCACCTCGACGGCACCCGCTTGACCGGGCTGGTCGCGGCAGCGAAGGACGTCGACGGCCTCACGCCGCTGTCCGCCGGCCTGCTGTCGCTCGGGCGCGATGGCCTGCGCCCGTGCACGCCGAGCGGGGTGATCGAGCTGCTGCGCAGCGTCGAGGCCGTGCTGGAGGGTGCGGAGGCGGTCGTGATTGGCCGCTCCAACCTGTTCGGCAAGCCGATGGCGCAGCTGTTGCTTGGCGAGAACGCGACCGTCACCGTCTGCCACTCGCGCACGCACGACCTGCAGACGGTCTGTTCGCGCGCCGACATCCTGATCGCTGCGACCGGCCGACCGCAGATGGTCAAGGCCGACTGGGTCAAGCCAGGCGCGATCGTGATCGACGTCGGGATCACGCGGCTCGAGTCGGGACTCGTCGGCGACGTCGACTTCGACGCCGTGCGTGAGCGGGCAAGCGCGATCACGCCGGTTCCGGGCGGCGTCGGCCCGATGACGATCGCCTGCCTGCTGCGCAACACGCTGCTGGCAGCCCGCGCGCAGCGCGGGGCTCGCTGACTCAGTAGCCGGCGGGGTGCCGCGCGACGTAGCCGGCGTGTGCGTAGAGCAGAGGCCGCCAGCGCGGTCCCTCGAGGCCGCCCGGATCGCCTGCTGTGCTCGTGTCGAGACGGATGCCGGCGATCTCCACGAAGGCATGCCCGGCGCTGGTGTAGACGGTGATCCAGCGGCCCGGTCCGTCGTCGCCCCAGCCGAAGAACTCGCTCGAGTCGAGTGGCGCGCTCAGCAGCCCGCCGCCGTGCAGGGCGTAGGAGACCGAGCCGGAGCAGTCGTAGCCGGAAGAGATGAAGCTGCCGTGACCGCCACCGAAGCTGTAGGGCAGGCCGATCAGCTGGTTGCCGGCCCAGATCGCCTGCTGGATCGCCGCCGGAGCCCCGATCGGCGCCGCCGCGTAGCCGTCGGGAAGGATCCGGGCGACGGTGCCGGGAACTGTCGGGGTCAGCGCGGCGGTCAGCTCGCTCGGACCCTCGCCGTGGGGCCGCGCCGGGTCGCGATAGGCGACCTGGGCGCGCGTGTGCTCGAGAATCATCTGCTCGCCGACCGAGGCGATCGCGGCGCGCGCCGAGACTCTCAGCGGCAGGCTCGAGCGCGCGCTATCCCGGCTGGCACGGGCGATCGCGGCGCGCGTGACGACAGCCGAAGACACGCCCGCCGGCGGGCCGGAGGAGCTGCTCAGATCATTTACAGCGAACGCGGCGGGCGCACAAAGGGCGACCGCGACGAACGGCATCCGTGTCATCCGTCTAAGTCGCAGGCTGGCCCAAGGTACCAGCACCCTCGGAGGGCCTTGGGGTGGATACGCCCCCCCCCCGCAACGACTGTTGCAGCCGCGGCGCGCCTCAACGGTGGGCAAAAAAACGCTAGTGCGTCTGCCAGTTCGCCTCGCGCTTCTGCGCGAACGCCAGGGCGCCCTCGAGCGCGTCGGGCGCGGCCATGATCTGATCGAACAGCTCGCGCTGCGCGGTCCAGGCCTGCTCGCGCGTCCAGTCCGGCGCGCGCTCGAGCACCTCCTTGGTGATCCGCAGCGAAAGCGGGCTGTTCGGCGTGATCTTCGCGGCGAGCTCGAGTGCGGTGGCCAGCGCCTCGCCCTCGTCGGCCAGGCGATTGATCAGGCCCAGCTCGTAGAGGCGTTCGGCCGGGAACGGCTCGCCGGTGAGCGCCATCTCGGCCGCGACGTGGTAGGGGATCCGAACCGGCAGACGCAGCAGCGCGCCGGCGGCGGCGAACAGCCCGCGCTTGACCTCGGGGATCGCGAAGCGAGTGCCGCGTGCGGCGACGATCAGGTCGCAGGCCAGAGCGACCTCGAAACCGCCGGCCATCGCGAAGCCCTCGACCGCAGCGATCAGCGGCTTGCGCGAGCCGCGCTCGACGATCCCGGCGAAGCCTCGGCCTTCGACCCACGGCAGCTCGCCGGCGGCGAACGCCTTGAGGTCCATCCCGGCGCAGAACCCGGGGCCAGCGCCGGTCACGATCCCGACGAGCAGCTCGGGCTCGGCGTCGAGCTCATCGAGGGCTGCTGCGAGAGCCTCTGCCAGCGCCGCGTTGATCGCGTTGCGCGCATCGGGACGGTTGAGCGTGACCACCAGGACGTGGCCGCGACGTTCGCTGAGGACGACCGGCTCGGGTTCGCTCACGGCGCGTTCAGGCTATCAGCGCCCACGCCGCCGGTCGCGGTCGCCGGCGGGTCGGCATAGCGGCCGTCGCGCTCGGCGAGCGCCACCAGCGACGGGGGTGGTCTGAAGCGCTCGCCATAGCTCGACGCGAGCGACTGCGCGCGCTCGACGAAGCCCGCCGGGCCACCGTCGAAGCCGTTGACGTATTGCAGTGCGCCGCCGGTCCAGGCCGGGAACCCGATCCCGAGGATCGAGCCGATGTTGGCGTCGGCGACCGATTCGATCACTCCCTCCTCATGGCACCTGACGGCTTCGAGCGCCTCGACGAACAGCAGTCGCTGCTCGAGGTCGCGCAGCGGCGGCGGCGGCTCGGCCGCGGGTGCAAGCTCGCGCAGCCCGGACCAGAGGCCGCTGCGCTTCCCGTCGCTGTAGTCGTAGAAGCCGGCGCCGCCGAGCCGGCCTGGGCGCTCATGCGTATCGAGCATCAGATCGACCAGCCGTTCGGCGGGCGTCACCTCCCACGGGAGTCCGGCTGCCGCGGCCGCCGTCCGGTACTGGTCGCGGATCTTGCGGATCAGCGTCAGGCTCAGCTCGTCGCAGAGCTGGAGCGCCGGCGCGGGGTAGCCGGCCTGCGAGCAGGCCTGTTCGACCGACGCCGCGGGCACGCCCTCGAGGACCATCGCCATCGCCTCATCGAGGAACTTCGTGATGACGCGACTGGTGAAGAAGCCGCGGCTGTCGTTAACGACGATCGGCGTCTTGCCGAGGATGCGGGCCAGGTCGAGCGCGCGGACAAGCGAGTCGGCGCTGGTCTGCTGCCCGACGATTATCTCGAGCAGCGGCATCCGCTCGGCCGGACTGAAGAAATGCAGGCCGATGAAGTCGGCCGGGCGTGCGACGCTTTCGGCGAGGGCGCTGATCGGGAGCGTCGAGGTGTTCGATGCGAGCAGTGCGTGACCGGCCATCTGGACCTCGCTCTCGGCGAGCACGCCGGCCTTCAGCGCGGCATCCTCGAACACGGCCTCGATCATCAGCTCGGCACCGCTGGCGTCCGCGATGCTCGCGGTCGGCGTGATCCGGCCGAGCAGAGCTTCGCCCTCCTCGGCCGTCATTCGCCCGCGCTCGACGGCGCGTCGCACGAGCTCCTCGGAGTGGTGCTTGCCGCGCTGCGCGGCCGCGACCGAGACATCCTTGAGAACTACGTCGATGCCCGCGGCAGCGGCGACATAGGCGATCGCGGCGCCCATCATGCCCGCGCCCAGGATCGCCGCGCGAGCGGGGCGGAACGGCTCCGCCGACGATGCACGTCCGCGTCCGCCGCTGACCCGTGCGAGGTCGAAGTGGAAGGCCTGGACCATGTTCTTGGCGACCGGGCCGCAAACCAGGTCGAGCAGGTAGCGCATTTCCACCGCGAGCGCGCCGCCGAGGTCGAGCTGCGCGCCCTCGACGGTCGCGGCCATGATCGCCCGCGGGGCGGGGTATGGAGCGCCCTTCAGCTGCTTGCGCAGGTTGGCGGGATAGGCCGGCAGGAATTGGGCGAGCTTGGGGCTCGAGGGCGAGCCGCCCGGGATGCGGTAGTCGTCGTGTTCCCAGCGCTGGATGCCGTCGCCATGTTCGAGGATCCACTGCTTTGCCTTGCTGATCAGCTCCTCGCGGCTTGGCGCAAGCTCGTCGATCAGGCCAAGCTGCTGGGCGCGGTCCGGCCGGTGAAGCGTCCCCTCGAGCAGCACCTGCGTGAGCGCCTCGGTGATACCGAGCAGGCGTACGGTGCGTGTCAGGGCGCCGTCGCCCGGCAGTAGCCCGAGCCGCACGGCAGGCAGGCCGATCTCGCCCGTGCGGTCCTCGAGGGCGATGCGATGGTGGGCGGCGAGGGCCAGCGCGAGACCACTGCCCTGCGCGCTGCCGCCGATCGCCGCCACAACCGGTCGCCCGAGCGTCTCGATCCGGCGCAGCAGCGCGCCTGCCGCGGTGAGCTCCTGCGTCAGCGCCGGGACGTCGGCCCGCGTCGCAGCCAGAACGAGCGCCGGGTCGAGGTCGAGCTCGGGGTAGAACGCCGCCTTGGCGGAGCCGATGATGACGCCGGCGATCTCTGCTCGCTCGACTTCGAGGCGCTCGACGGCGCCCGCCAGTGCATCCAGGAGCTCGCTGCGGGTGCCAACCGCTGCGCCGGGGCCGTCGAGCGTGAGCTCCACGATCCCGTGCTCGTCGCGCCTCCAGCTGATCCGCCCATCAACCATCGTCCGCTACAGCCGCTCGATGACCGTGGCGATCCCCATGCCGCCGCCGACGCAGAGCGTCGCCAGGCCGTAGCGGCCACCGCGGCGCTCGAGCTCGTCGATGAGCGTTCCGAGCAGCATCGCGCCGGTCGCGCCGAGTGGATGGCCCAGGGCGATCGCGCCGCCGTTGACGTTGACCCGTTCGAGATCGAGATCGAGATCGCGGACAAAGCGCAGCACGACAGCGGCGAATGCCTCGTTCATCTCGACCAGGTCGAGCTCGCTAGCCTCCAGCCCAGCCTTCGCCAGGGCCTTGCGGCTCGCCGGTGCGGGCCCGGTCAACATCAGCGTCGGATCGGCGCCCGAAAGCGCCGTCGCCAGCACTCGCGCGCGCGGCTCGAGGCCGAGCTCACGCCCAACCTGCTCGCTGCCGACCACAACGAGCGCCGCGCCGTCGACGATCCCCGAGGAGTTCCCGGCGGTGTGCACGTGCTCGATCCGCTCGAGCCAGTGGAACTTCTGCAGCGCGACGGCGTCGAACCCGCCCGCCTCACCGATCATCGCGAACGACGGCGCGAGGCCGGCGAGCGCCGCGGCCGTCGTTTCGCCTCGAACGTGCTCGTCGCGTTCGAGCACCACCTGGCCGTTTATGTCGCGCACCGGCACGAGCGAGCGCGCGAAGCGGCCCTCCGCCTGGGCCGCAGCGGCACGCTGCTGTGAGCGCAGCGCATAGGCGTCAACGGCCTCGCGATCGAACTCCTCGAGCGTGGCGATCAGATCCGCGCTGATGCCCTGGGGCACGAAGGCCGTCGCATAGTTGGTCTCGGGATCGAGCGCCCAGGCGCCGCCGTCGGAGCCGATCGGGACGCGCGACATCGACTCGACGCCGCCGGCGATCACGAGGTCCTCCCATCCCGACGCGACCTTCTGGGCGGCGATGTTGACTGCCTCGAGGCCGGACGCGCAGAAGCGGTTGACCTGGAGACCTGGAACCGTGTCCGGCAGGCCCGCCTTCAGCGCGGCGGTCCGCGCGATGTCCATCCCCTGATCGCCGATCGGCGTGGCGACGCCGAGCACGATGTCGTCGATCCGCGCCTCGTCGAATCCGGGTCGGCGCTCGCGCAGTGCGTCGATCAGTCCGACGACGAGGTCGATCGGCTTGATCGTATGCAGCGCCCCGTCGGGCTTGCCGCGTCCGCGTGGCGTGCGGATCGAATCGAAGATCAGCGCGTCGCTAACGGCCACAGCTGAAGGTTAGCCACGCCGTGCCCGGCGACCGCCGCGAACACACCGGCCGGCTTAAGCAGCGTCTTACTCGTCAATCTACGCTTCGGTGCGCTGTCCAGGGACGTGCTGGCGCCGCACGACGCAGACGGCCCCGAGCCGACCGGACAGGCGCAATGTTCATCCTCACAGCCTTCATCTACCCGTGCGTGCTCGAGCTCGCCTGCGTCGGCGCGGGGCTGCTCGTCGATCGTCTCTGCGGACGGTTCCTCCCGGCTGTCCTGCTCCCCGCGGTCGGTGCCGCGGCGCTGATCGGGCTCTCCCAGTTGACGACCTGCACGTCGATCACGGCTCCGGCGACGCCGTTCGTGATCGCCGCCGTCGGAGTTGGCGGGATCGCTCTCGAGTGGCCGCGGATCTGGGCGGCCGCGCGCCGCCCGCGCTCGCGGCGCTGGCAATTGTGGCTTCCGGGCGTCGTCTACTGCGTCGCGCTCGCGCCGGTCCTGTTCTTCGGCCAGGCGACGTTCTCGGCCTACAACGTGCTGACCGACTCGGCCTTCCACATGATGGGCGCCGACTTCCTGATCCGCCACGGCCAGGACTACGCGCATCTCGATCTGCGCAACTCCTACGGGCAGTACATCCACAACTACTACGCGACCGGCTACCCCTCGGGCGCCGACACGCTGTTCGGCGGCACCGCCTTCATCCTCGGCCTGCCGCTGATCTGGGCGTTCCAGCCCTTCAACGCATTCATGCTGGCGATCGCCTCCGGGCCGGCCTGGCTGCTGGCGCGCAAGGCCGGCCTGACCGGCGTCTGGGCGGCGCTCGCCGGCTTCACGGCGACCGTACCGGCGCTCGTCTACGGCTACGACCTGATCGGCTCGATCAAGGAGATCAGCGCGCTGGCGCTGATCCTGACGCTCGGTGCGCTCGTCGTGATGCACGAACGCTGGCTGCCGGGGCCGGCGCGCCGTGCCGTGCCGTTCGCGCTGGTCGCCGCGGCGGGCGTGTCCGTCCTGGGCATCGGCTTCGGAGCCTGGGTTGCGGCGACGGCGGTCGTGCTCGTGGTGATCGCCATCGGCCAGATCGTGACGAGCCGCGAGCGCGCACGAGCGATCGGGCTCCTGGCACTTGCCGCTGTCGGCGTCGTTGTCGCCGCGGTCGCCGCCTGGCCAACCTGGGACGGCGTGTCGGGCTCGCTCCAGGGCGCGCAGAACATCGCCACGACGCATAGCCCGGGGAATCTGACGACGCCGCTGCAGCTCGTTCAGGTCTTCGGAACCTGGTTCAGCGGCCTCTACGCGGCCTCGCCCCACGGCGCTGACGCCACCCTCAGCTACGCCGTGATCGTGATCACCGCCGCAGCGGTCCCGCTCGGGGCCTTCCACCTCTGGCGCACGATCGAGGATGCCCTCGCCGGCTGGATCGGGGCGCTACTCGTGCTGGCGATCGGGCTGCTGCTCTATGCGACGACCTGGATCGATGCCAAGACGCTGATGTTGACCTCGCCGGTTGTCGTGCTGCTCGCCTGGTGCGGCGTCGCGGGGGTGCTGCACGCGGGCCGGCTCCGCATCGCGGGATCGCTTGCGCTGCTGATCACGGCCGGCGTCCTGGTCTCGGACGCGATGCAGTACAGCGCGACCGACCTCGCGCCGCCGGCCCGCTACGCCGAGCTGGCCTCGCTCGACAGCCGTTTCGCCGGCCAGGGGCCGACGCTGTTCACCGACTGGGACGAGTACTCGATCTACGAGCTGCGCAATCTCGACATCGGTGGGCCGAACTTCCTCGACCCGCCGCCGGCGCTCGCCGGGGTCGTGTCCAGCCACAGCGCCCCCGTGAACCTCGATCGCATCGCGCCACGAGCGCTCCTCTCCTACCCGCTGATCATCACGCGGATCGACCCCGTTGCGAGTCGTCCGCCCGACGCCTACCGGCTGCTCTGGCAGGACGCCTACTACGAGGTCTGGGGTCGCAGACCCCACGCTCCAGCGGCGCTCGCACACCTCGGCCTGTACGCGAACCACCGCGTTCGCTGCCAGCGCATCGCTCGCATCGCGGACATCGCCGGGCGCAACGGCGGACACCTCGTCGCGGCAGTCGCTCCCAAGATCCTCGGTGTCGAGCTGAAGGACGCCTCCCCGAGCAGCGCCTACGTCGATGGCCAGCTGAACCTGATCGGGAGCCCGACTACCGTCAGCGTGACGTTCCGGTTGCGCCACGGCGGCCACTGGGACCTCTGGCTGCGCGGCGAGATCATGCCGGCGGTCGCCATCGCCGTGGACGGACGGAGGGTCGCGACGCTCGCCGACCAGCTGGCCGGCAACGACTTCAACCCCGACACCATCGGCCCTCTGCGCCTGCACCTCAAGGCAGGCCGCCACCAGTTGACCTTCAGCTCGGCCGGTTCGGCCCTCGCGCCGGGCGCGACGGCCGAGGCCAGCGTCGGCAGGATCTTCCTCACGACAGCGAAGGGAGCGCGTCCGGAGCCCCTGATCACCAAGCCCGCGAGCGCCTGGCGGTCGCTCTGCGGCGGCCGCTACGACTGGATCGAGGCGGTCCCGCACGCCCACTAGTCTTCAGGCGATGCACGTCGATCTTCGCCGGATCCGCCCGCCCGAGCTGCTCGCGCTGCTGAGCGCCCTGCTGCTCGCCGTCGCACTCTTCCTGCCCTGGTACGAGTTCCCCGGTGGCCAGCGCGACGCCTGGAACGCGCTGACCGTCGCCGAGCTACCGGCGGCGCTGGCGGTGCTGGCGGCGCTTGCGCTGGTCGCGGCAACCGTTTTGCAGCGCTCGCCGGCGCTGCCCGTGGCACTCGCGGTCTGGACGACGGCGATCGGGTTTGTTTCGGTGGTCGTGGTCACGGTTCGTGTCCTCGCACTTCCCGGCCTTGCGACCGATCGCTGCTACGGCCTCTGGCTGGGCCTCGCCGGCTCGGTCGGCGTGCTCGTGGCCGGGTGGCTCTCGATGCGCGACGAGAGGCCGTTCTGGGGCGTACCCGCGAGTGGCTCGGCGGCGCGATGATCGACCGTGAGACGGTCCTGCATGTCGCTCGCCTGGCACGACTCGAGTTGAGCGAGGAAGAGGTGGAGCAGATGGTCGGCGAGCTCGGTCGGGTCCTCGAGCACATCGAGACGATCGCCGAGCTGGACCTCGATGGCGTCGCGCCGACAAGCCACGTCGTCGAGGTCGCGAACACGCTGCGCCCCGACGAGCCCGAGCCGTGCCTGCCCCGCGAGCGCGTCCTCGAGAGTGCCCCGGCGACGCTCGACGACGGCTTCGCCGTCCCCAGCCCGCAGGCATGACGACGTCGAGCCCGCTCGATCTGACCGCCTGCCAGGCGGCGGCGGCCATCAAAAGGGGTGGGCTCGACGCGGGGGATCTCTTCGAGCTCTACCGCGAGCGCGCCACAGGGGATCGGCTCAACGCATTTACCTGGGTAGCCGAGAAGGCGCCGAAGGCGCCCCCGCAGGACCCGCAGGCCCCGCTCGGGGGCGTCCCGCTCGCGGTCAAGGACCTCTTCTGCACCGAGGGCGTACCGAGCCAATCAGGGTCACGGATCCTTGAGGGATATTGCCCGCCGTATACGGCGACCGTCGTCGAGCGGCTGGCCGCCGCCGGCGCACCGCTGCTGGCCAAGACCAACCAGGACGAGTTTGCGATGGGGTCCTCGACCGAGAACTCGGCGTTCGGATCGACAGGCAACCCCTGGGATCGGGCGCGCGTGCCCGGCGGCTCCTCCGGCGGCAGCGCGGCGGCGGTCGCCGCGGGCCTGGCGCCCTGGGCGCTCGGCACCGACACCGGCGGCTCGATCCGCCAGCCGGCGGCGCTCTGTGGCATCGTCGGCCTGAAGCCGACCTACGGCGCCGTCTCGCGCTACGGCATGATCGCCTTCGCGTCTTCGCTCGACCAGGCTGGTCCGTTGACGCGCGACGTCAGCGACGCCGCGCTGCTGCTCAGCCACATGGTCGGTGAGCGCGACCGGCGCGACGCGACCTCGCTCGATTTCCCGGAGCCGATCGTGCTGCCCAGCCGAAGCGACCTCAACGGGGTCCGCTTCGGCGTGCCGGCGGAACTCACGGGCGACGGCATCGAGCCGGGCGTGCTCGGCGCTTTTCAGGCCACGCTCGAGCTGGCGCGCCAGCTTGGGGCAAGCGTCGAACCGTGCGCGCTGCCGCACGCGCCACACGCGCTTGCCGCCTATTACGTGCTCGCCCCCGCTGAGGCCTCGTCGAACCTCGCCCGTTTCGATGGTGTCCGCTACGGCTACCGCGCGGCCGACGCGGCGGACCTGCTTGAGCTCTACACACACACCCGCCACGACGGCTTCGGTGCCGAGGTCAAGCGCCGCGTGATGCTCGGAACCTATGCCCTGTCGAGCGGCTACTACGACGCCTATTACGGTCGGGCTCAGCGCGTTCGCACGAAGATCGCCGAGGACTTTGCGGCGGCGTTCGCGCAGTTCGACTTCGTTGTAATGCCGACCTCGCCCGGCGTCGCCTTCGAGCTGGGGGCGAAGGTCGCGGACCCGTATGCGATGTACCTCAACGACTTCTGCACGGTCCCGGCGTCGCTCGCGGGAATCCCGGCGATCTCGATTCCCAATGGTCTGGCCTCGCCGCCCGGGGGCGGGACGCCGCTGCCGGTCGGCTTCCAGCTCGCCGGCCCGGCGTTCAGCGAGAACCGCCTGCTCGACGTCGCGTTCGCACTCGAGCAGGCGCTCGGCTTCGACGGCAGTGCGGCACGGCGATGAGCACCGCGTACGAGCCGGTGATCGGGCTCGAGATCCACGTTCAGCTGAAGACGCGGACGAAGATGTTCTGCGGCTGTGAGCTCTCCTTTGGCGAGCCACCGAACACGCGCACCTGTCCCGTCTGCCTCGGCCTGCCCGGTGCGCTGCCGGTGGCCAACGCCCGCGCGATCCACTACGCCCTGATGATCGGTCTGGCGCTCGGCTGCGCAATCGCCGATCGCTCGATCTTTCACCGCAAGAACTACTTCTATCCCGACCTGCCGAAGGGCTACCAGATCTCCCAGTACGACGAGCCGCTGTGCCGCGGCGGCGCACTGGCCGGGGTCCGCCTCCATCGCGTCCACGTCGAGGAGGACGCCGCGAAGCTGATCCATGTCGGTGAGAGCGGACGCATCCACGGCTCCGAGCAGTCGGTCGTCGACTTCAACCGCGGCGGTACGCCGCTCGTCGAGATCGTCACCGAGCCGGAACTGCACTCCGCGGAGCACGCCCGCGAGTGGCTGACGCTGCTGCGCGCGACGCTTCGCAGCCTCGGCGTCAGCGACGTCAACATGGACGAGGGATCGCTGCGTGCCGATGCAAACGTCTCGCTGCGCCCGCTCGGATCCAGCGAGCTCGGAACGAAGACCGAGCTCAAGAACATGAACTCGTTCCGCTTTCTCGAGCGTGGGGTGGACGCCGAGATCGCCCGCCAGAGCGCGATCCTCGCGGCGGGAGAGGAGGTCGACCAGGAGACGCTCCACTTCGATCCGGCGAGCGGCGTGATCACCTCGCTGCGCTCCAAGGAGGAGGCGCAGGACTACCGCTACTTCCCCGAGCCGGATCTGGTGCCGATCGCGACGACCGCCGAGATGCTGGCGGACGCGCGTGCCGCGATCGGCGAGCTGCCCTCAGCGCGCGCCGAGCGCTTCGCGAGCGACTACGGGCTGAGCGCCGAGAGCGCGCACACGATCGCGTTCCGTGACGAGCTCGCGAGATACTTCGAAGCCGTCGTGCTTGCGGCCGGCGGCGAGCACGGCCAGCAGGTCGCGAACTGGCTCTCGCAGCTCGTCGCGCGGATCGGTGACGCCGACCCGGGCGCCAGCAAGGTGACGGCGGAGGCCTTCGCGGCGCTGGTCGTCCTTGTCGCGACGCGGGAACTGACAGCGGGCGCCGCGCGCGAGGTGCTCGATGTGCTCGTCGAGCGGGGCGGTGACGTACAGGCGATCGTGGCCGAGCATGACCTGGCGACACTGGCCGGCGACGACGATGGCCTCGCCGCCGTCGTGGCCGGCGCGATCGCTGCCGATGCGGACGCCGCCGAGAAGGTGCGCGCCGGCAACGAGAAGGCGATCGGCGCGCTGATTGGGAGCGTGATGCGCGAGACGCGAGGCCGCGCGGACGGCGCCGAGGTGACGCGGCTGATTCGCGAGCAACTCGGCGTCTGAAACCGGTCCTCGCACCGGGCCAACCCCCGGTGGTGGATCTTGGCCAGCGGGCCAACGACGATCGAACCGTCAGGGTCGAGTATTCCGTCCATGAATACCAACAGCATCACCTCACGGTTCCTGCTCCTGCCCGAGCTCAGCGATACCTCGGTGAACGCAAAGCAGCCGGTGCTGCGCCGCTACAGCCTTGCGCGGCTGCCGGCGCTGCGCTCCGAGCCGCAGCCCGAGCGCCGCCGGCCCGAGCGCGACTAGCAGCCCTCTGAGCGCCCGAGGTTGCTCGGGCGCCCGCGCGGAGGCGTAAGCTCCTACGCATGAGCGAAGAACGCCCCGAGCCGCACCAGTCGCGGACCAACGCCTTCGGCCGCCACGCATTGGCGGCGCTGATCCTGTTGGTTTGCGCGTACCTGCTGTTTCATCTGCTGTTCCATCTCGTGATCTTCGTCGCGACGATCGCCGCGGTGGTGGTCGCGATCATCGGAGCCATCTGGGCGATTCGCGTCCTCTTCTAGCGCGGTGACCTACGTCGTCATCTGCCTCGTCTCGGGGCTGCTCGGGGCGATCATCGCTTCGCGCAAGGGCAGCTCCTTCCCGGTCTGGTTTCTGATCTCGTCCGTGATTCCGGTGCTCGGGCCGATTGCCGCGCTGCTCTACCGCCGGGAGAGCGAGACACCGCTGCGGCTCTGCCCGGCCTGTGGTGCAACGGCACGGGTTTCCGATGCGATGTGCATGGCCTGCGGCAGCGACCTCGCCTATCCGCAGGAGTCCGAGGTCATCGAGCCGGACCGTTCGCTGCGCGTTCGCGCCAAGCTCTGACCGACGCTGTCGCGGTGGCCCGATGATTGCAAGGCGACCGGGCGCTGCTTGCGCCCTGGTGCGCTCCCGCTATCCTGGCTTTCCGGTCTCTGCGGCCGGCTTGCTGCGTAAATCCGAACGAATCGAGAGGAGGTAGCGCGATGCGTGCAGTTGATGCCGTGATGGAGTGCCTTAAGGCAGAAGGTGTGGACGTCGTATTCGGGCTACCGGGCGGCGCCAACCTGCCGACCTACGACGCGTTCTACGACGCGGGAATCCACCACGTGCTGGTTCGCCACGAGGCCGGCGGCGGGCACGCGGCTGAGGGCTACGCGAAGGCGACTGGCAAGGTCGGGGTGGCGTTCGCGACCTCCGGCCCGGGCGCGACGAATATCGTCACGCCGCTTGCCGACGCGATGATGGACTCGGTTCCGGTGGTCTTCTTCACCGGGCAGGTGCGGACCGATCTGCTCGGCACGGACGGCTTCCAGGAGGCTGACACGATCGGCATCACGATGCCGATCGTCAAGCACTCGATCATGATCCAGCACCCGCTCGAGTTGCCGCGTGCGATTCACGAGGCGTTCTACATCGCGCGGAGCGGGCGTCCCGGTCCGGTCCTGATCGATATCCCCGTGGACCTCTCGCGGGCAGAGATTCCCGACGCGCTGGACGCCGAGGTGACACTGCCCGGCTACCAGCCGACGATCGAGGGCAACCACAAGCAGATCCGCCAGGCAGCGAAGGCGCTGGCTGCGGCGAAGCGTCCTGTCATCTACGCGGGCGGCGGCGTCATCAACGCCAATGCCGCGACGGAGCTGATCGAGTTCGCGACCGCCGATCGCTTCCCGGTGACTACGACGCTGATGGGGCTGGGGGCGTTCCCTGCAAGCCATGCCCAGTGGCTCGGCATGCTGGGGATGCACGGGACACGGACGGCGAACTACGCGATGGACGGCGCGGATCTGATCTGCGCGATCGGCGCGCGCTTCGACGACCGCGTCACCGGCAAGCTGTCCGAGTTCGCCCAGCACGCGAAGTTCATCCACATCGACGTCGATCCGGCCGAGATCTCGAAGAACGTCCCGGCTCACATTCCGATCGTCGGCGACGCGCGGCACGTCCTCGCCAAGCTCGTGACCGAGTACCGGGCGCTCGGCGCGGACAGCGGCCGTCTCGACGGGTGGTGGAAGCAGATCGGCGCCTGGCGTGCGGAGTATCCGTTGCGCTACGACGACAGCACCGACAGCGAGATCAAGCCGCAGTACCTGATTCAGGCGCTGCACGAGGCGACCGGCGGCGAAGCGATCGTCGTCTCCGACGTCGGCCAGCACCAGATGTGGGCGGCGCAGTACTACGGCTTCGACAAGCCACGGCGCTGGATCAACTCGGGCGGCCTCGGCACGATGGGCTTCGGCCTGCCGGCGGCGATGGGCGCACAGGTCGGTTGCCCCGACCAGCTGGTCTGCGCGATCACCGGCGATGGCTCGATTCAGATGAACATCCAGGAATTGGCGACCTGCGCGCAGAACCAGATCCCGGTCAAGGTGTTCATCATGAACAACGGCTACCTCGGGATGGTCCGCCAGTGGCAGGAGCTGTTCTGGGACCGCCGCTACAGCCACGTCGACATGGGCGAGTACCCGGACTTCGTGAAGCTCGCGGAGGCCTACGGTGCGACCGGTTACCGCTACTCGGACAAGGCCACGCTGGTCGACGACATCCGGGCGGCGATCGCGACCCCAGGCCCCGTCGTCGCGGACATTCGCGTGACGCGCGAGGAGAACACCTACCCGATGATCTCGCCCGGCGCCGCCGCGCGGGACATGGTGGGGTGAGCGTCATGGGTGAACCAGGAACCAAGGAACTGCTCAGCCTCGAGGAACTCGATGCGTCGGTCGGACTGCGCACCGGGCGCAAGCACGTCCTCTCGATCCTCGTCGAGAACCGTCCCGGCGTATTGACGCGGGTCGCCGGCCTGTTCGCGCGGCGCGGCTTCAACATTGAGACGCTGACGGTCGGGCCGACCGAGGACGACCAGGTCGCGCGGATAACGCTGACCGTCGACGGCGCCGTGCATCCGATCGATCAGGTCACCAAGCAGCTGCACAAGCTGATCAACGTCCTGAAGATCCGCGACCTCGAGCCGGCGGGCACCGTCACGCGCGAGCTCGCGCTGTTCAAGGTCGCAGCGGAGGGTGCCGCGCGCAGCGAGCTGCTCGAGTTCTGCGAGATCTTCCGCGGGCGCGTCGTCGACGTGACGAAGCGCTCGGTGCTGATCGAGATCACCGGCGAGGAGGACAAGATCGAGGCGTTCGAACAGGTGGCGCGGCCGTACGGGCTGATCGAGATGATGCGCACCGGCGAGATCGCGATGGCGCGGGGGCGCGGCGAGACGTAGTGAAGGCTCCGGCGACGCGCCTCGTCTTCGACGCGGCGACGTCGCCGCTGGCCATCCCCGCGGCACGGCGCGCCGCACTCGCCGGCGCGATCGAGCGCGCCGTGCGGGGCGCTCGCCACGGCGGTGAGCGCCTCGCGGCGGTGAGCTGGCGGCTGGACTGCGCGATCGACCCGAGCGCGGTGGTGTTCGCGTCGCGGCGGCCGGGCGAGCCCTGGATCTGTTTCGAGCAGCCCGACCGCAACCGTGCCGCGATCGCCGGACTGGGCAGCGCCGTCACGCTCGAGGACCACGGGCCGGGGCGCTTCTCCCGCGTCGCTCAGCGCTGGCAGAAACTCGCCGCCGAGGCCTGCGCCGAGCCGCCACAGGGCCCACCCGGCAGCGGTCTAGTGGCGGCTGGGGGCTTCGCCTTCGCCGACGACGGCTCCAGCGCACTGCACTGGTCGGCCTTCGCCGGCGCCTCGCTCGTGGTGCCACAGATCGCGTTCGCACGCGGCGGCGATGAGGTCTGGTGCACCGTTGCGACGCTCGTGCGAGCTGGTGACACGCCGGATGCGCTGATCGCGACGATCGAAGAGCGGATCGCTTCGCTGCGTACCGCGCCGCTGCCGCTGCTCGATCCGCATCCGACCGAGCGCCACAGGATCGGCGGGGCGCTGGCGCCGGAGCACTACGAGGCCGCGGTGGCCCGGGCGGTCGAGCTGATCCGCGCCGGCCGGCTCGAGAAGATCGTGCTCGCGCGCGAGGTCGAGGTTCACGCGCCGAAGGACCACGATGTCGCCGGTGTCTATGACGTCCTGCGTGGCGCCTTCGGCGGTTGCTTCGTATTCGCCGTCGGCCGCGGGGACGCGGCGTTCCTCGCCGCCAGCCCGGAGCTGCTGATCCGCCGCGAGGGCCTGCGAGCAAGCACCGTCGCCCTCGCCGGATCGACCGGCCGGAGCGCCGATCCGGCGGTCGACGATCACCTCGGTGAACGCATGCTCCGCTCCGCGAAGGAGCGCGGTGAGCACGCGATCGTCGCCGAGCGCATCGCCCGCGAGCTGCGGCCGCACGCGGTCTGGGTCACGATGCCCGACGAGCCGACCGTTGTGCGGATGGCGAATATCCAGCACCTCGCGACGCCGATTCGTGCTCAGCTTGCCAGACCGGTTGGCGCGCTCGAGCTCGCCGGCCTGCTGCACCCGACGCCGGCGGTCGGCGGTGAGCCGAGCGCGGTGGCGACGGCGCTGATCCCGGCGCTCGAGGGAATCGATCGCGGCTGGTTCGCGGGCCCCGTCGGCTGGACCGACACGAACGGCGACGGCGAGTTCTGCGTCGCGCTGCGCTGCGCGCTCGTCGACGGCCGGGTCGCCCGTTGCTTCGCCGGCGTCGGTGTCGTCGCTGAGTCCGACCCGCCGGCCGAGCTCGCCGAAACCGAGGTCAAGCTCGGGGCGCTGCTTCCCGTGCTGAGCTGACGATGGAGGGGCGTCGCTGGACCGAGGATCTGAAGCGGGCCTATGCGAACTGGTGGCTAGCGCCGGAGGCGCGGGCAGGGTCCTCGCGACGGCCGGAGCGATCGCGCTGGTGGCGTCACCCGCCCCAATGGCTGCTCGCGCTGGCGCCGTTCGCACTCGTCGGCGCGGCGGTCGCCGTGCTGGTGATCGCGATCCTCGTGCGCTAGCGAAGGGCAGCTGCGGCGGCCGCCTGGAGTCGCCGCTGCAGCGCGAGGCCTGCGCTGCGGGCGACGCGCACGTGCAGCAGTGTCGAGCGCGCGCGCTGAGCAAGCGCCTGCCCGAGCGCCCGACCGAGCTCGTCGAGTGATTGCGGCGCGGCGTAGTCGAGCCGATACAGACGCGCCGCCAGCTCGAAGTCGAGGCCGGTCGGCGTCGCGATGTGCTGCTCGTAGACGTCGCTCTCGCCAGCGATCGGCAGATGATCGAAGATCCCGCCGCCGCCGTTGTCGAGCAGCACGATCGTCAGTCCCAGGTCGAGCCGCGAGGCGGCGAGCAGACCGCCGATGTCGTGCGCGAAGGCGACGTCGCCGATCAGCGCACAGGTCGGCCCGGCGGCGGTGGCGGCGACGCCGAACGCGCTCGAGAGCGTCCCGTCGATTCCGTTGGCACCGCGGTTGCAGAGCACTCTTGGTGCGTCCGCACGGACCGGCCACGTCGTCTCGAGCTCGCGCACCGGCATCGACGAGGCGACGAACAGGGTTGCGTCCGCCGGCAGCCAGTCTGCCAGCGAGCGCGCGACCGCCAGTTCGCTCAGCTCACCATCGAGCACGTCGCCGATTGCCGCAGCGATCCGCGCGTCGGCGCCGCGCCAGCTCGCGAGCCAGCTGTCCGCTGCACGCGCGGGCGCGCCCAGCGCGTCCGGATCCGCCCGCAGCGAGCAGTCGAGCGAGGCATCCGGGTCCTGCCAGGCGCCCTGCGGATCGACCGCAATCTGGCGTGCACCTTCGAGACCTGCAAGCCACGAGCGCAGCGGCTTGCAGGTCGGCAGGTCGCCGACGCGGATCACCACCTCGGGTGCGTTGGCGGCGGTGAACGCGTCGTCGCGCAACAGCAGGTCGTAGTGGGCGATCGCGGCCGGACCCGTGCGCGCCCCCGAGAGCGGATCGGCCAGCAGCGGGTAGTTGCACTCGCCGGCAAGCGTTGCGACGCGATGAAGCGGCGCGTCGCGTCGCCCAGCCACGATCACGCCCCTGGTGGCGTCGCCCACCACAGCGGCAAGGTCCTGCGCGAGTGCGCGCGGGCGCTCGCGTGCCACCCAGGGCCGCCCGTCGGGGCGCCCCGGTGGCAGTTCGACCGGTCCACCCGGCACGAGCGGCTCGCGCAGCGGCCAGTTGAGGTGAACCGGGCCCGGTCGGTCGCCGAGCGCCGCTGCGACCGCTCGGCAGGCGAGCGCGCGGATCCAGCCGACGCGCTCGGGCGTCGCGTCATGGGTGCCGACTTCGAAGAACCAGCGCACCGCGCCGCCATAGAGCTTGATCTGGTCAATCGTCTGGCCGGCCCCGACCTCGCGCAGCTCGGGCGGTCGGTCGGCGCTCAGTACGATCAGCGGCACCCGCGCCTCGTAGGCCTCGATCACCGCCGGCGCCAGGTTCGCCGCTGCAGTGCCGGACGTACACGTGATCGCGACCGGTCGTCCGCTTGACTTGGCCAGCCCGAGCGCGAAGAAGCCGGCGCAGCGCTCGTCGACATGCGAGTGGGCACGCAGGCCGCCCTCGCGAGCGAGCGCCAGCACGAGCGGCGCGCAGCGCGAGCCCGGCGAGGTGCAGGCGTCGGTCACGCCGCAGCGGACGAGCTCGTCGACGAAGGCGCCGATCAGCAGGTGCGTGTCGAGTTTCGGCGTCAAGATGGCGGGATGTCAGAGACGGTTGTGATGTTGCACGGGTTCGCCGGCACGGCGCGCCACTGGGACGGCGTGGTCGCGCTGATCGACCGCGAACGCTACTCGCCGCTCGCGCTCGAGCTCGCCGACGCGCAGCCGCTGGGCCTCGCCGGTGCGATCGAGTTGATTGCCGCGTCGGCGCCCGAGCGCTTCGTGCTGTGCGGGTACTCGATGGGTGGGCGTGTCGCGCTCAACGTCGCGCTCGCGCTACCCGAGCGCGTGTCGCGCCTCGTACTCGTCTCCGCCAGTGCCGGGATCGACGATCCCGTTGCGCGACGCGACCGTCTTGCTGCCGACGAACGCCTGGCCGGTGAGATCGAGGCCGGCACCGTTGAGGACTTCGTCACGCGCTGGCGCGGGACGCCGCTGTTCGCCGCCGATCCGGATTGGGTCCACGAGCTGATCGCGCAGGACACCCGCAGACTCACGCGCGAGCAGATCGCGAGCACGCTGCGCGCCTTCAGCCCCGGGCTGCTGCCAGCCGTCACCGACCGGCTTGGCGAATTGGCGATGCCGGCAGTGGTGCTCGCCGGGTCACGCGACAGCGGCTACTGCGCGCTCGGGAAGCGCCTGGCGCGTGCGCTCCCGGGCGGCGACTACGTCGGGGTCACCGGCGCCGGTCACCGAGTGACGCTGGAGGCACCGGCGGCGGTCGTCTCGAGCTTCGCCGGGTGAACAGCCCGGTCGGTGCGCCGCGCAACTCGCCGGTGCGCGAGACTTCGCTCGAATGGCCGCCGCTACCTGGGATGGGTTGTTGCTCGACATTGACGGCGTCCTGCACGTCGGCTTGGACCCGATCCCGGGCGCACGCGAGGCGCTGGAGGCACTGCGTGCGCGTGACATCCCGTTCCGCCTCGTAACCAACACCACATCACGCTCGCGGCGGCTCGTCGTCCAGCGGCTCGTCGCGATGGGCTTCGCGCTCCAGGCGGATGAGGTGTTGACACCGGCGGCGCTGGCGGTGCGGCACTGCGCCGCGCGTGGCTACACGCGCATTGCACTGCACGTGGCGATTGCGCTGCGCGAGGATCTCGAACACCTCGGTGACGTCGAAGACGGCGAGGCCGAGGCGGTCATTCTCGGCGACCTCGGTACGGACTTCACCTATGAGCGGATGAACGTGATCTTCCGCCAGCTGCAGGCGGGCGCTGAGCTCATCGCGCTGCAGCGCAACCGGGTCTGGCAGCGCGACGATGGCCTGGTGCTCGACGCGGGACCGTTTGTGGTCGCGCTCGAGTACGCGGTCGGGCAGGACGCCACGGTGACCGGCAAGCCGTCGCCGGCGTTCTTCGACGCGGCGCTCGCGGATCTCGGCGTCGACGCAACCGCCGCGGCAATGGTTGGGGACGACCTCGAGGCGGACGTCGGTGGCGCGCTCGCAGCGGGCGTCGACGGCATCCTCGTGCGGACCGGCAAGTTTCGCGAGCAGTCGCTGAGCGCCAGCACGATCGAGCCGACGGCCGTGATCGACTCGATCGCCGATCTCGCGCGGCTGCTCTGAGGTAACGACAGCGGCGCGTAGCGCCGCGCTTATGCCCCGAGTCCCGGCCCGGTGGGCACGGCGATCGCGCCATCGCGGACCGGAAACGGCGTCGGCGCGTCGCCGAAGAGCTCGAGCGTGGCAAGCCCGCACGGCGGCAGTGGCGAGAGTGCCGCGGCCGCGTGGAGTGCCGCCGCGATCCCGATCGGACCGTCGTAGGTCGATGCGAGATAGACGTCGGCCCCGCTGGCGCGGACCAGCGAGGCCGCGGCGAGCAGGCCGCCGATCCCGCCGCAGCGCGAGATCTTCAGGCAGACCGCGTCGGCGACGCGGGCGGTCAGCGCCCCCGGTAGGGCCGCGCTCTCGTCGATCGCGATCCGCACGGCGACGCGCTCGCGCAGCTCCTGCATCGCGCTCAGGCCGCGGACCGGTTCCTCGACGAGCTCGAGCGCGTAGAGGCCCATCGCGTCGAGCAGCTCGGCAGCGCGCTCGACGCTCCATGCTCCGTTCGCGTCGAGGCGCAGGCTCGCATGCGGGCCGATCGCCTCGCGCACGCCGCGGACTCGCTCGATGTCATCGCCGAGCCCGACCTTCAGCTTGACGCAGCTGTAGCCGGCTGCCACTGCCGCTGCAGCGCTGCCGATCGCGGCGGCGCGTCCGGCCACCGCGATCGTGGCGTTCACCGCCACGGAACTGGCCGGGGCATCGGTCAGCAGCTCGCAGACGGGCTTGCCCGATCGCTTGCCGACGAGATCCCACATCGCGAGGTCGATCGCCGCCAGTGCCTGCGGCAGATCTGCGACCTGGCGGCAGCGATCGAGCAGCATCACGTGACGGCCCTGCTGGGGCGCGGCGAGCACGGAGCGGTATGCCTCGAGCGCGCTCAGCACGGCGTCGAGCGACACGCCGTCGTACTGTTCGAGTGGCGCTGCCTCGCCGTGCCCGCTCGCGCCCTCGTCGTCGGTCAAGGTGACCTCGACCAGCTCGCGCGAGCGAATCGTTCCGTGCGCGGCCTGCTGGGGCTCTGAGAAGCGCCGCTCGTGACGCGTCCACTCGAGCTTCATCAGCTCGACAGCACGCCGGCGCCGAGTAGCAGGCAGTAGACGAGCGCGAGGATTCCGGACTGCGCCAGGGCGCCGTTCAACGAGGGACCGTCGCTGTGGGTCACGACGGTGCGAGCGAGCGTGACCGCCAGCGGGGCTGCGAGCAGCGTCAGCGCGAGCCATGGGGAGAGTGGCCCGACGAGCCAGCAGACCAGGCCGGCAGCAAAGGCGACCGCGAGCATCGCGACGAACAGGGTGCGCGTGCGGTTGCGGCCGAGTCGCACGGCAAGCGTCCGCTTGCCGGCGCGGCGGTCGGTGTCGATGTCGCGCACGTTGTTGACGACGAGGATCGCCGCGATCAGCAGGCCAACGGGCACGGCGAGAACGAACGCCTCCCACGACAGCTCGCGCCGCTGAACGAAGTAGGAGCCGGTCACCGCAACGATGCCGAAGAAGAGGAAGACGAACAGCTCGCCGAGGCCCTCGTAGCCGTAGGGGCGCGGGCCGCCGGTGTAGAGGACGCCGGCGAGGATCGAGGCCGCCCCGACGGCCAGCAGCACCCAGCCGGCGACGGCGATCAGGTAGACGCCGCAGAGCACGGCAAGTCCAAACGTCACGTAGGTCGCCACGAGCACCTGGCGCGGCGGCACCAGTCCGCCTGCGGTGACCCGTACGGGGCCAATGCGCTCTTCGGTGTCCGCTCCACGTCGCGCGTCGGAGTAGTCGTTCGAAAGGTTCGTGCCGACCTGGATCAGCATTGCACCGAGCAGTGCGGCAACGAACCTGACAGCGTGGAACGGTCCGACGTGGATCGCCAGCGCGGTCCCGACGAGCACGGGCGCGATCGCGGCCGGCAGCGTCCGCGGACGCGCCGCCATGAGCCAGATCCTCACGGGCGCCGCGGGAAGCTCTTGAAGTCGGGCGGGCGCTTCTCGGCGTACGCGGTGCGGCCCTCGCGGGCCTCCTCGTGGCCGTAGAACAGGAGGTTCGTATCGTGCGCGAGCTGCTGGATTCCGGCCAGGCCATCCTCGGCGGCGTTGAAGCTGGCCTTCAACAGGCGCAGGGCGAACGGCGACAGCGCGAGCATCTCGCGGCACCAGCCAACGGTCTCCTCCTCGAGCTGCGCGAGCGGCACGACGGCGTTGACCAGGCCCATCTGCAGCGCCTGCTGCGCGTCGTACTGGCGGCAGAGGAACCAGATCTCCTTGGCGCGTTTCTGGCCGACCTGCGCCGCGAGGATGCTCGCCCCGTAGCCGCCGTCGAAGGATCCGACGCGCGGGCCGGTCTGGCCGAAGCGCGCGTTGTCGGCGGCGATCGTCAGGTCGCAGACGACGTGGAGGACGTGGCCGCCACCGATCGCGTAGCCCGCGACCATCGCGACGACGGGCTTAGGCGTGCGGCGGATCTGGACGTGCAGGTCGGTGACGTGAAAGCGGCCAGGGCCACTCTGTCCGTCGGGATCCTCGAGGTAGCCGGAGTCGCCACGGACACGCTGATCACCGCCGGAGCAGAACGCGTCCGGTCCCTCGCCGGTGAGGATGATCACGCCGACCGCGGTGTCTTCGCGGGCGCGGGTGAACGCGTCGCTCAGCTCGATCACCGTCTGCGGGCGAAACGCGTTGCGAACCTCGGGCCGGTTGATCGTGATCTTCGCGATCTGCGGCGCAGGCTCCGCGGTCGTTTCGTAGCGGATATCGGCGTATTCGCCCGCCGGCTGCCAGTCAACTGGCAAGTCACTGCCTCCTCGTGGGGGGTGGGCTGCAAGGCTAGCGGCTGCTGACGTGTGCGCCCTCTCCGGTCGCCTGCATCGCTGCCGCGCGAGCTGTCCGCATAAGCTCGGGAGGATGAGCGGACTGCCGGCACTCGAGTCGTGGGGCGAGCGCGTGGCGATCGAGACGCCGGCCGGGCTGCTCGATTACGCGGAGCTTGAAGCGAGCAGCCGGCGCGGGGCGCGGGAGCTGAGCGTTGCGGCTGGCGAGCGCGTGGCGATCGCGCTGCCGCCCGGGCTTGACTTCGCGGTTGCGTTGCACGCGTGCTTTGCCGCCGGCGCTGTCGCGGTCCCGGTGGATCTGCGCGAGCCGCGCGATCGCTGGCCGCTCGAGGGCGTGGCGGCGATCGTCGAGCGTCCGCTCGCATGCACCGATCCGCCACTGGAACCGCGGGCACTGAGCGTCCAAGACGTCGCGCTGATCGTGCGCACCTCGGGGACCGTGAGCGGGACTCCGAAGGAGGTCCCACTCACGTTTGGCAACTTCCTCTGGAGTGCGATCGGCTCCGCGGTCGCACTCGGTCTCGACCCGAACGAGCGCTGGCTCTGCACGCTGCCGCTCGTACACGTCGGCGGTCTCTCGATTCTGATGCGCAGCTGGCTCTACGGCACCACCGCAGTCGTCCACGAGCGCTTCGACGCGCAGGCTGCGGTCGCCACACTGATGGACGAGCGGATCACGCTCGTGTCCGTCGTCGCGACGACGCTCGGGCGGCTGCTCGACGCCGGGCTCGAGCAACCACCGGCACTGCGTTGCGCGCTCGCCGGCGGCGGACCCGTCCCGCCGGCGCTCGTCGAGCGGGCCGGCGCAGCGGGCGTCGTCGTCAGCCAGACCTACGGCCTCACCGAGACCTGCTCACAGGTCGCAACCCAGGGTCCGGGCGCGGGCGCCAGCCCCAACGCAGGCCCGCGCCTCTTCTGCACCAAGATCGAGATCGCGCCCGACGGCGAGATCCTCGTCTCCGGACCCACCGTCTCCCCATCAGTCGCTGGAGTGCTCGCCACAGGCGATCTCGGCGAGCTCGACAACGACGGCAACCTCCGCGTCATCGGGCGCAAGGTCGACACGATCATCACCGGCGGCGAGAACGTCGCACCGACACAGGTCGAAGCGGTCCTGACCGAGCACCCATCCGTCGCAGAAGCGGGCGTCTACGGCTCGCCGGACCCAATTTGGGGCGAGGCGATACACGCTCTCGTAGTGCTGCGAGAACCCGTCAGCACAGAAGCCCTGCGAACACACTGCCAAGCTCGCCTCGCGCCCTTCCAGGTGCCGAAGACGATCACGATCGTCGACGATCTGCCGCGAACCGCCTCGGGGAAGCTCAGGCGCAGCGAGCTCGCGCCGTCGCCGTAGCGGACTATGATCGCGGCGATGCGCACTATCTCGAGGCTCGCGGTGGCGATCGTGCTGCTCGCGGTCTGCGCCAGCGCGGCGCTCGCGTCGGGTGGCCGCAATCGCGTCGTCGGCGACTGCAACAAGTCCCAGATCAAGCCCAGCGAGATCATCCTCGCCTGCGCTGACGGCAACGCCGGCGTCGAGCACATCCACTGGACGAGCTTCGGCGGCGCGACGGCGCGAGGCTCGGGCAGCTACTTCTACAACACGTGCACGCCGAGCTGCGTCGCCGGCAAGGTCAAGAGTGACCCTGTGACGCTGAGCGCGTCGCAGGCGAAGCCATGCTTCGACAGCCAGGACGACTACCGCGCTCTGAGCCTGGTGTTTGCCGCCGGCGCTCCCTACAAGACCAAGCAGTTCACGCTCTACTGTCCGACCGGGTGATCGACCCGGAGGAGCAGCGGCGCGAATGCCTCGCCCAGTGGGACGCGGCGTCCGGGGGCTGGGACACAGCGCAGGTCTGGCTGCGCGAGTACGCCGCGCCAGTCTCGCGCTGGCTGGTCGATTCGCTCGACCTCGAGCCGGGCCAGCGCGTGCTCGAGCTTGCCGCCGGACCGGGGGAGACCGGATTCCTTGCCGCTGAGCTGGTCGCGCCCGACGGCGGTCTGATCTCGAGCGACCAGTCGGACGCGATGGTCAACGTCGCGCGTGCCCGGGCCGCCGAGCTCGCACTGCGCAACGTCGAGTTTCGCGTGATCAACGCCGAGTCGATCGCCCTGCCGGTTGCCAGCGTCGATGCGGTGCTCTGCCGCTGGGGCTACATGCTGATGGTCGATCCGCTGGCCGCATTCGTGGAGACGCGTCGCGTGCTCAAGGCGGGCGGCCGCGTCGCGCTCGCGGTCTGGGCAGAGCCCGATGCCAATCCCTGGCTCGTGATCCCCAACTGCGTCCTGGTCGAGCACGGCTTGATGGAGCCGACCGGGGGTGACGGCCCCGGCGCGTTTGCGCTGTCCGACCCCGGTCGACTGCGCACACTGCTCGAGGATGCCGGCTTCACCGACATCGCGATCGAGACCGTCGACCTCGCTTGGGAGGAACCCGACTTTGACAATTGGTGGGAGCGGCACCTCAGCATGTCGCCATCGGGTGCGGTCGTGCGCGCAGCCGCGCCAGGGGTCCTCCGTGAGGTTGCCGCCGAGGTCGCGGAGCGCCTCGGCGCGAACCGAAGGGCCAGCAGCCTGGTCGCCGTTGCAAGCGCCTGAGCCGTGAAGTGCGCGGGGGCGCTGACCGACCACGCCACCAAATAGATAGCCTCCGTCACATGATCTATGACGAAGATGCAGACCTAGGACAGCTCGACGGGAAGACCGTCGCGATCATCGGCTACGGCTCGCAGGGCCACGCCCACGCGCTGAACCTCAAGGATTCCGGCGTAGACGTCGTCGTTGGGCTGCGCGAGAGCTCGAGCTCCGTCGCCGCCGCGCGGGAGGCCGGATTCGAGGTTCTGCCGGTCGTCGAGGCGGCGAGCCGCGGCGATCTCGTGATGATTCTCGTGCCCGACGAGCTCCACCACGACGTCTGGGAGAACGAGGTCCGCGACGGGATTGCCGAGGGCAACATGCTGCTGTTCGGCCACGGCTTCTCGGTCCACTACGGCGAGGTCGTGCCGCCCCCCGGCGTCGACGTCGCGCTCGTCGCGCCGAAGGGGCCGGGGCACCTCGTGCGCCGCCAGTACACCGAGGGCTCGGGCGTGCCGGCGCTGATCGCGATCCACCAGGACGCGAGCGGCAACGCGCGCCAGCTCGCGATGGCCTACGCGAAGGGAATCGGTGGCGCCCGCGCGGGCGTGATCGAGACGACCTTCAAGGACGAGACCGAGACCGACCTGTTCGGCGAGCAGGCTGTCCTCTGCGGCGGCGTGTCAGAGCTCGTGCAGGCGGGCTTCGAGACGCTCGTCAACGCCGGCTACGACCCGGAGATGGCCTACTTCGAGTGCCTGCACGAGGTCAAGCTGATCGTCGACCTGATCTATGAGAAGGGCCTCGCCGGGATGCGCTACTCGATCTCCAATACCGCGGAGTACGGCGACTACACGCGCGGCAAGCGCGTGATCACCGAGGAGACGCGAGCGAGCATGAAGAAGATCCTGGGTGAAATCCAGTCGGGCGACTTCGCGCGTGAATGGATCGCCGAGAACCGCGCCGGGCAGGAGAGCTTCAAGCGGATGCGTGCCGAGCAGGCCGGGACGCAGATCGAGGAGATCGGCCAGGAGCTGCGCTCGCACATGGACTGGATCAAGCCGACGTTCTAGACGGGATCGCGCGTGCTCGCCTACGTCTTCTGGCATCGAAGTGCGCCGGGCGTTGCGAGCGCCGAGTACGAGGCGGCGAACGTGCGGTTCCAGCGGGCGCTCACCGCGAACGCCCCCGGCGGATTCGTCGCCTCAGCCTGCCTGAGCGCCGGCAGCCTGCCGTGGCTCGGTGATGGCGGCCCGGGCTACGAGGACTGGTATGTCGTCGAGGATTTCGCCGCGCTCGGGGTGCTCAACGAGGCCGCGCTCGGACGGGGCAACAGGACGGCACACGACGCTGCGGCGCGGCTGATGGGGGAGGGCACCGGCGGTCTCTACCGCCTGCTCGACGGCGCGCCACGGTTCGAGCTGGTGGCGAACGCGAACTGGATCACGCCGACGCGCGGGCCGGATGAGGCGATGCTCGAGGACTTCCTCGCCGACGGTATGGACCGCGATAGCGCGAGCCTCTGGCGGCGCCTGCTGGCGCTCGGTCCGGCGCCGGAGCTCTGCCTGCTGGCCGGCGAAATGCCGGCCGGCGTGCGGAGCACCCGCCTGCCCGAAGGCTGGCTGGCCGAGATCGACGCGCGCGCTGCACTGTGAGCTACACTGCGATCAGACCGTCACGACTGGCGCCTGGGTGGAACTGACCACCGGGAAGTGACGGGTAGCAACACCGCCGCGCGCCTGGGCACCTCTGCACTTCTAGTCACCGAGGAATCCCCATGACGCCACCAGCAAAGACCGAGAGCGCCGCTGTGCTCACCATCCCCGACGCGCTCAAGCCGAGCGACGGTCGCTTCGGCTGCGGCCCGTCGAAGATCCGCGCGGAGCAACTCGCGCACCTTGCGAGCGACGGCGCCGCGGTGCTCGGCACCTCGCACCGCCAGGCCCCCGTCAAGTCGCTGGTCGGCCGCGTGCGCGCCGCCCTGAACGAGCTGTTCGCACTGCCCGATGGCTACGAGGTGGTGCTGGGCAACGGCGGCGCGAGCGCGTTCTGGGACGCCGCGGCATTCGGGCTGGTCGAGCAGCGTGCCCTGCACCTGACCTATGGCGAATTTTCGAGCAAGTTCGCCGGTGTGACCGCGGGCGCGCCGTTCCTGGCGGACTCGATCGTGATCGATGCGCCGGCCGGCAGTGCGCCGGCGCTGACGAGCTCGCCGGACGCCGATGTGCTGGCGTGGGCGCACAACGAAACTTCGACCGGGGTGATGGTCGCGGTTCAGCGCCCCGCCGACAGCGAGCACGCGCTCGTCGTCGTCGACGCGACGTCGGGCGCCGGTGGCCTCGCACTCGACGCGACGCAAGCCGACGTCTACTACTTCGCGCCGCAGAAGAGCTTCGGCTCCGACGGCGGTTTGTGGATGGCGCTGATGAGCCCAGCGGCGCTCGAGCGGGTTGCGCGGATCGAGGCCTCGGACCGCTGGATCCCGCCATTCCTTTCGCTGACGGTCGCGCTCGACAACTCGCTCAAGGATCAGACGAACAACACGCCGGCGGTGGCGACGCTGTTCATGCTCGCCGACCAGATCGAGTGGATGGTCGGTCATGGCGGACTCGACTGGTGCGTGTCGCGCACCGGCAAGTCGGCCGCCTACCTCTACGGCTGGGCGGAGGCGTCGCCGCACGCAACGCCGTTCGTCAGCGATCCGAGCCTTCGCTCGTTCGTCGTCGGCACGATCGACTTCGACGAGTCGGTCGATGCGGCGGCACTCGCCAAGACGCTGCGTGCGAACGGCATCGTCGACGTCGAGCCATACCGCAAGCTAGGACGCAACCAGCTGCGGGTCGGGATGTTCCCGTCGATCGAGCCCGACGACGTGCGCGCGCTCACGGGCTGCATCGACTATGTCCTGGAGCAGACTTTGGATG
>Ga0302178_10000398_pt1 | contig 40646 bp, 30 predicted proteins | sample I_Palsa_E1_3_FD_198790 | JGI IMG/M metagenome (GOLD analysis project Ga0302178, IMG submission 198790) | Peat permafrost microbial communities from Stordalen Mire near Abisko, Sweden - I_Palsa_E1_3 | ecosystem: Environmental > Terrestrial > Soil > Palsa > Peat permafrost | place: Sweden... | reverse complement strand
ACAGGCCTCGCCGACCGGGACTGCCCCGGCCGGCCTGTGACGCGCCCGGCTGCCCGTGACCTACCCTGGAGCCCGTTATGAACGAGACACCAGAAGTCAGCCTGTACGAGGCAGTAGGCGGGGAGGACACCTTTCGGCGCCTGGTGCACAGGTTCTACCAGGAGGTGGCCGGCGATCCGCAGCTCCGGCCGGTCTACCCGAGCCGGGATCTCGGCCCCGCCGAGGAGAACCTCCGGCTCTTCCTCATCCAGTACTGGGGCGGACCTGACACCTACAATCAGCTGCGCGGGCATCCGAGGCTCAGGATGAGGCACGCGCATTTTGTTATCGGCGAGGCCGAGCGCGACGCCTGGCTGCGCCACATGCGTACCGCGCTGGACGAGCTTGCGCTGGACGAGGCAAATGCCGCGCAGCTATGGGAATACCTGGTGATGGCTGCCCACAGCCTGGTGAACCAGGAATCCGGGACGGCCGGCAGGGGCCGCGATCTCGGACTCAGCCCGGCGTAGCCGCAGGCACGACAGCACGGCCATCGCGCGGTCGGTGCCAAGCTCGAAGATCTCCTGCAACTTGGCAGATACCGGGCAGCCCGGAAGGCAGCAGCGAGCGTTGCTGTCTTAAACGCGACGTTGGTATCGCGACACCGGATCTATGGATCTGCATTGCATGCGCATGCCAGAATGGTGCGGGCCAAGACGAGGGGGTCGCAGCGCGCGGTGGCAGTAAAATCGTCGCTGCGTGATGCAGCACTGCCCGGCACGGGCAAGCGTGACAGGGGTCTCGCTGCCGTGCAGCTCCGGTGGCCCCGAATTGCTGGACGGGGCGGCGAGCCAGCCATTGGGCGGCTGGCCGCATGACCCTCCCGGCAGCTGCCCATCATCACCACCACCATCCCGGCTGTGCCCTGAGCGCCCCGTGATCAGGAGCACGTGGCCGCGGCGGCCACCGACAGCAGCAGCTCGCGCAGTGCCCGGCCGCCGCGGTCCCAGGTGGCCTGCGCTGCGATCGCCGCGCCGGCCCGCACCATGCGGTCCGCGGCGCCCGGGTCATCGAGGATCTTCATGATCGCCGCGGCCCAGGCCGCCGGATCGCGCGGGGGCACCAGCGCCGCGGCTCGCCCGCATACTTCGGCGAGGACGGGGATATCACTGACGACCACGGGCACGCCGGCCGCCATCGCCTCAAGGGCCGGCAGTCCGTATCCCTCTGCGAGCGACGGGAGGGCGACCACCGCGGCTGCCCGGTATACGGCCGGCAGCAGCCCGTCCGCTACCTCTGGCAGCAGCAGCACCCGGCCGCAAAGGCCCAGCTTGCCGATCTGCGCCGGAACTCCACTAGCGAAGCGCGGGTCGGCGGGACCCACGATGACCAGCGACACGTCTGCCGGCAGGGATGCCAGCGCGCGCAGCAGGATCTCATGATTCTTGTGCGGACGATGGGCGCCGACGGCCAGCACGTACCGCCGGGGCAGCCGGTACTGGCGCCGCGCGGCCGCGACCGCGTAGTCGCTGACGCGGGCATAGGGCTGCTGGTCCACCCCATTCGGCACGAGGGTCAGGTGCCGCGCCGCCGGATAGTGGAAGCGGATCTCGGCGAGGCTTGCCTGCGTCGGCGTGGTGACTGCCGCCGCCCGCCGCAGCACGGCTCTGGTGACGACCTTCAGCCCGGCCTGGCGGAGCCGGCCGCCGGCGAATCCGGCGTCGTTCTCCATCGTGCAGTCGTGGATGGTGACCACCAGCGGGCACGGGCAGAGCAGCGGGCTGAACAGCGGGTACGGCGCGTAGAGGACGCTCGCGCCGGTGCGGCGGATCAGCCGGGCCAGCTGCCTGCTCCGGTGCACGGCTCCGAGCGTGATGTCGGTGCCGATGATCTCGGCGTGCCGCGCCAGCCCGGCCAGCGGGAACAGCTGCGGTCGCTGCGGGTTGACCAGGACCTGCAGCCTGACCCCGGCGCCGCTGTCAGTGCCCTCGTGGCCGTCCGGCCCGGCGTGCGCGGCCAGCTGCGTGACCGACCTGGCCAGGCCGTGAGCGCCTGGCAGTGCGTTCACCCGCGCATCGATGAGGATCGAGCCGCGCCCGGCCGTCATCCTCGCTCCGCCATTGCCCCTGCCCTCCGGCCCCGCGCCGACGCCCGGCTTGTCGTCCGTCCAGCCTGCCGCATGCGGCAGGCCACCGCCAATTTGCAGGGAGAACGGACGTGCAGGCAGCACTAATGATCGAAGCACGCGGGCTGGCCAAGTCCTTCGGCCCGGGCCTGGGAGTGAGCGGGATCGATCTGCAGGTCCCGGCGGGGACCATCGTGAGCCTGCTCGGACCCAACGGGGCGGGGAAGACCACCATCGTGCGGATGCTCGCCACGCTGCTGCGCCCCGACGCCGGATGGGCCAGGGTGGCCGGCCACGACGTGGTGGCGCAGGGCCGCGCCGTGCGGCGCCGGATCGGGCTGACCGGGCAGCTGGCCTCCCTGGACGACTGCATGACCGGACGAGCCAATCTCGTCATGCTCGGGCAGCTCAGCCGGATGTCGCGGCGCCAGGCCAGGGCCAGGGCAGCGGACCTGCTGACCCAGTTCGGGCTGGAGTCCGCCGCGGGCCGGGCGGTGCGCACCTACTCCGGGGGGATGCGCCGCCGCCTGGACCTGGCGGCCAGCCTCGTCGGCGGCCCGGCCGTCCTGTTCCTCGACGAGCCGACGACCGGTCTCGATCCGGACAGCCGCCGCGCCTTGTGGGAGGTGGTCCGCCGCCTTGCCCGCGAGGGAACCACCGTGCTGCTCACCACCCAGTACCTGGAGGAGGCCGACCAGCTCGCGGGCCATATCTGCGTGATCACGGGCGGCCGGGTGGCCGCCGAGGGGACGCCGGGCCAGCTGAAGGCCGCAGCCGGCCCGGCGAAGCTGATCATCTCCCTGGCACCGGGCGCTGATCTGGCCCGTGCCGCTGCTGTGCTGGCCCGGCGTGCCGCCGGCCCCCTGGCGGCCGCCCCGCGCCCCGGCTATCTGGAGGTACCGGTCGTGCCGTGTGCCGGGCTGGTCACCAGCGTCATCCGGGACCTGGACGAGGCCGGCGTTGCCGTCAACGACATCAGCCTGCAGCTGCCCACGCTCGAGGATGCCTTCCGCGGGCTCACGGGCAGCGCGGCGGCCGGCCTTCCCAGCGGCGACGATGCGGTCAGCCCGGAGGCGGCTGAGGCCCGGGCGAGGGCAGCATGAGCGGGGGGACCGCCGGTCTCGGGCATCCGCTGGCTGCCAGCCCCGCGGCAGTAGCAGCGCGCGGGGCGGGCGCCCTGGCCGGCGCCCGCCGCCGCAGCCAGGCGACCGCGGTGGCGGACGCTGCCGGAACGGCTGGCTGGGCCGCCAGGGACATGGCGGTACTGGCCAAGCGCACCCTGTGCAGGATGATTACCACCCCCGAGCAGGTGCTCAACGTCACTGCTCAGCCGATCATCATCGTCCTGCTCTTCAGCTACGTCTTCGGCGGGTCGATCACGCTGCCCGGGCACGGCAGCTACCGGGAGTACCTGATCGGGGGGATCTTCGCCGTCACTATGTGCGGTACCGCCCAGGGCACCGGCATCGGGCTCGCGATCGATATCTCCGGCGGGCTCATCGACAGGTTCCGCTCGCTGCCCATGTCGCGCGCGGCCGTGCTGGCGGGCCGGACCCTCGCCGACCTGGCACTGACCATCGTCGCTGCGGCGGTCACGGCAGGCACCGGCCTGCTCCTCGGCTGGCGGATCCATACCGGCCCGGCCGACACGATCGCGGCCCTCGGCCTGGCACTGCTGTTCGCCTATGCGGCGTCGTGGGGCGGCGCCTGCGTCGGGATGCTGGCACGGAGCGCGGAGTCGGCGCAGACCGTGGGGCTGCTGGTGATCCTGCCGCTATCGCTGACATCCAACGCCTTCATCTCCACCGCCAGGCTCACCCCGTGGCTGCGGACCGTGGCGGACTGGAACCCGGTCAGCGTCCTGGCGACGGCCTGCCGCCAGCTGCTCGGCAATCCCGACCCGTCGGCGGCGATTCGCAGCTGGCCGATGCAGCATGCAGTGCTCGCATCGGCGCTGTGGTCGGCGGTCCTGCTCGCGGCGCTCGTGCCGCTCGCGGTCTTCCTGTATGCCCGCAGGGTGCAGCGATGAGTCCGGCCCTGACCAGCGCACTGCGTATCGTCCTGGTCACCGACCAGTATCCGCCCATGGTGGGCGGCGTGCCCACGGTGACCCGGGCGCTTGCCGCCGGCCTGGCTGCGCGCGGTCATGCGGTGACGGTGCTGGCACCAAGCGGGACCTGGCACGGCGGCGCGGGCGCCGAGGGTCGTGCCGGCGTCTGTTACCTGGGCTCGGTCCCGTGGCCGCCGTACAAGGGCATGCGGATCGCGCGCGCTTCGGCCGCCGCAGTCCGCGCGCTCATTGCCGCGTCCGCGCCCGACGTCATCCACACGCATTCACCGCTCGTCCTGGGCGTCCTGGCCAGGATGGCGGCGGTCAGGCTGAAGATCCCGGTGATCTACACCAATCACTACCTGCCTGCCAACGTCCTGCCTGCCATGCGGCGCCGGCCAGCCGCGTTTGATGCGTTTTTCTATTCCTACATCGTGCGTTTCTCCAATCGCTGCAATCAGGTGACAGCCCCCACGGCCACCGCCCTGGGACTGCTGCGCGAGCAAGGGCTCAGATCGCCGTCGCGGATCATCTCCAACGGCGTCGACTCGCTCACCTACCTGCCCGGCCCGCCCGGCCCGCCCGGCCCGCCCGGCCCGCCCGAGAACCGGCTCAGGGACCGTTACGGCCTGCGCGACGACGTACCGCTTATCCTGTCGGTCGGCCGGCTGAGCGGGGAGAAGCGAGTGGACGTGCTCATCGACGCGGCCGCCCGGCTGACCCAGCCAGCTCAGCTAGTCCTGGTCGGCTCCGGGCCGCAAGAGGCCCAGCTGCGGGCACGGGCTCGCAAGCTGGGCATCTCCGGCGCCGTCAGATTCATCGGCTTCGTCCCGGACACGGACCTGCCAGGCCTGCACCGGCTCGCGCAGGTCTTCGCGATCGCGTCCGAGGCGGAACTGCAGAGCCTCACCACGATGAACGCAATGGCGTCGCGCCTGCCCGTGGTCGCGGCCGACGCCTTCGCGCTCGGTGAGCTGGTCATCCACGGCCGCAACGGCTTCCTGTTCCGCCCCGGACGTGCGAACGAGGCGGCGGCGCACCTGAGCGCCTTGATCGCCGACCCCGCTCTGCGCGACCGGATGGCCGCGCAGAGCCTGCAGATCATTGCCTCGCACGACTGGCAGAGGAGCCTGTCGGACTGGGAGCAGCTCTATGCCGCCCTTGCCGCGGGCCGCGGACACGAGGGAGAGTCGTGACGCCTGACCAGGCACGTCCTGCCGCTCCGCTGCTCTTCGTGATCGGCGCCACCGGCGGCGGCCACCGCAGTGCCGCGCTGGCCGTGAGCGAGGCGCTAGATCGCGCCTATCCTGGTCAGTTTGCCTCGGTCATTCACGATGCGCTGGCCGGGCGGGGAACTCCCCTCCGGCTGCGGTTCGTCGTCAGCCTGTACGCCCCCAGCATCAGGCTGGCCCCGTGGCTGTGGGGCGTGTCGTGGCGGTTCTCGGACCGGCGCTGGGGCCTGGCCCTGGTGCGCCGGACGGCCTTCGGCGCCGTCCGCGGCAGGGTGGCTGACGCGGTCAGTGCCCACCGGCCGGCCGCGGTCGTGGCGTTTCACGGCATGGTGACGTGGCCGGCCGTGCTGGCTCGCCAGCATGCGCGGCCGGGTGCCCCGGTAATAACCGTGGTCACCGACCTGGTGACGACGCACAGATCGTGGCGTGAGCCGGCGGTCGACAGGATCGTCGTGCCGTCCTCCGCCGTGGGGCGCAGCTGCCAGGCCGATGGCATGGCACCGGGCCAGTGGACGGAGATCGGACTGCCGGTGGCCGCCGATTTCGCTGCAGGTCCGCTGCCGGAACGTGAGCGCCGCACGCTGCGCCGGGCGCTGGGGCTGAGCGAGGACCGGTTTGTCGTCGTCGTCACCGGCGGCGCAGAGGGCGCGGGCAGGATCTTCCGGAAGGCAACCGCGATTGCCCGGCGGCTCGACGACATCAGCCTGGTGGCCATCTGCGGGCATAACGAGCTACTGCGGCGAAGGCTGACCAGGACTGCACCACGCTACGGCGGCAGGCTGACCGTGCTGGGCTTTGTCGGCAATATGGCCGACTGGATGCGATGTGCCGACGTCGTGGTCACCAAGGCCGGTCCCGGCACGATCGCCGAGGCGGCCTGCTGCGGCGCGGCTCTTGTCCTGACCTCACGTGTGCCCGGCCAGGAGGAAGGCAATGCCGAGTTCGTGGTTGCGGCAGGGGCCGGGCGCTGGGCGCCGCGGCTGCCCGACCTCCTGACGGCCGTCAACGAGCTGCGGCGTGATCCGGTCATCCTGGCCCGGATGCGGGCAGCCTCCGCGCGGCTGGCGCGCCCGGACGCTGCAGCCGCGATTGCCCGCGTCGTTGCCAGCATGGTCAACCCTGAACTGGCCAGTGCCGACCTGGCCAGTGCCGACCTGGCCAGTGCCGACCTGGCCAGTGCCGACCTGGCCAGTGCCGACCTGGCCAGTGCCGACCTGGCCAGTGCCGACCCGGGCAGTGCCGACCCGGGCAGTGCCGACCCGGGCAGTGCCGAGCCGGGCAGTGCCGAGCCGGGCAGTGCCGAGCCGGGCAGGCGAGAACGCGCTGGCGTCGGTGATAGGAGCGAACACGCTCGGGCAGGCATCTGACCCGGCCCGGTTGTGCCCGGCCCGCATGTGCCCGGCCCGGTTGTGCTCAGGCCGTGGTGATCAGCCCCTGGTGAGCTTCCGGTAGGTGATTCGGTGCGGCCTGGCTGCTTCGGCGCCCAGCCGTTCAACCTTGTTCTTCTCGTACGCCTCGAAGTTCCCCTCGAACCAGAACCAGTTGGCCCCGCCTTCCCAGGCCAGGATGTGGGTCGCGATCCTGTCCAGGAACCAGCGGTCGTGGCTGGTGATCACGGCGCAGCCGGGAAATTCGAGCAGCGCATTCTCCAGTGACGAGAGAGTCTCCACGTCGAGGTCATTGGTCGGCTCGTCCAGCAGCAGGAGGTTGCCGCCCTGCTTGAGCGTGAGCGCCAGGTTCACCCTGTTGCGCTCCCCGCCGGACAGGATTCCCGCTGGCTTCTGCTGGTCGGCGCCTTTGAAGCCGAAGGCGGCAACGTAAGCGCGGCTCGGGATCTCGGTGCGGCCTGCCTTGATGTAGGTTTCTCCGTCGGAAATGGCCTGCCAGACATTCTTGTCCGCGTCGATCCGCTCCCTGGACTGGTCAACGTAGGCGATCTGCACCGTCTCGCCGATCTTGATCGAGCCGGAGTCTGGCTGCTCCTCCCCCACGATCATCTTGAACAGCGTGGTCTTGCCTACCCCGTTCGGCCCGATCACGCCGACGATGCCGTTCGGTGGCAGGCTGAAGCTCAGGTTCTCGATCAGCATCCGGTCGTCGAAGCCCTTGGCCAGGTCGGTGATCTCTACGACCAGGCCTCCCAGCCTCGGACCAGGCGGGATCTGGATCTCCTCGAAGTCCAGCTTCCTGTTCTGGTCGGCCGCGGTTGCCATCTCCTCGTACCGCTGCAGCCTCGAGCGGCTCTTCGCCTGCCGTGCCCGCGGGCTGGATCGCACCCATTCGAGTTCGTCTTCCAGCCGCTTGCGGCGCTTGACGTCCTTCTGGCCCTCCACCTTGAGCCGCGATGCCTTGGTCTCCAGGTACGTCGAGTAGTTGCCCTCATAGGGATAGGCATGGCCGCGGTCCAGCTCCAGAATCCAGCCGGCCACATTGTCGAGAAAGTACCTGTCGTGGGTAACCGCGACCACTGTGCCCGGGTATTTCTCCAGGTGCTGCTCAAGCCAGAGCACGCTCTCTGCGTCCAGGTGGTTCGTCGGCTCGTCCAGCAGCAGCAAATCGGGCTGCTGCAGCAGCAGCTTGCAGAGCGCGACCCGTCGGCGCTCGCCGCCGGACAGCACGCTCACGTCCGCGTCAGGCGGCGGGCATCGCAGCGCGTCCATCGCCTGCTCAAGCTGGCTGTCGAGATCCCAGGCACCCCGGTGATCCAGCTGCTCCTGCAGCCTGCCCATCTCCTCCAGCAGCGCGTCGGAGTAGTCGGTGGCCATCTTCTCGGCGATCTCGTTGTACTGCTCGAGCAGCGCCTTGGTATCAGCGACGCCATCCTCGACGTTGCCGAGAACCGTCTTGCCGTCATCCAGCACAGGCTCCTGGTCAAGGATGCCGACGGTGAAGCCCGGCATGAGCTGGGCATCGCCGTTCGACGGCTGCTCGACGCCTGCCATCATCCGTAGCAGCGTGGACTTGCCAGCGCCGTTCGGACCGACGACGCCGATCTTCGCTCCCGGCAGGAACGCGAGCGTCACGTTATCGAGAATGACCTTCTCGCCATGCGACTTCCGCACAGCATGCATCTGATAGATGTACTCGGGCATGCCTTCAAGGGTAGGGGCAGTGAGCACGCGGTTCGGACGCTGAGCGGTCACCGGGCCGCCTGGCGGCTGATCCGCCCGCCGCGGGCGGATCAGCCAGGGTCAAGGCGGTCCTGCTCAGAAAGGAACCGAAACCGGGCGGTCCTCCTGCACGAGCGCGTCAATCGCGCTCTCGTCGAAGATGTCCGCGCCCGGCTGCCCGGCGGTTCCATCGGCGCTACCGGAACCCGCGGGCCCGGTGCCGTCGCGGGCCATCACCGGCTCGCCCGCAGTCTCACCGCGGCTGGCGCCGGGCATGCTGTCGCTATGGCGCATGCCCTCGTCACCCGGCAGGCCGCCCAGGGCGAACCCGGTCGACAGCTGATCGGCTGCGGTCTCCCCGGGCGCCCGTTTGGTCCGCACGAAGTGCGCCGCGCCGCGGGACAGGTCATGCCCGACGGAGTTGGCATCCACCAGGACCTCGATCCTCGGCATGCCGTCCTTCTCGTAGTCCCGCACGGACAGGCGGCCCTTCACCAGGACAGGATCGCCCTTGCGGAGGCACAGGGCCACGTTGTCGGCTAGCTTGCGCCAGCAACTCACCGTGACGTACGAGGTGTTGCCGTCGACCCACTCACCTGTTCCGCGGTCAATGTGGCGGGGGGTCCAGGCCACCCGCATCGACACCACGGACGCGCCATTGCCTACCTTCCGGTAGTAGGGCTGAGTGGCCACATAGCCCGTCAGGCTCACCTGTGCCTCATTGGACATCGCTATCCTCCTGAAATCTGCCGGGCGGGACCGCCGTCCGCGCCCGTACTCTGGCGCCGGCGGCACGGCGCCGCCTGGCTACTCACCAAATTCGCTGACCCGGGCAAGATCCTGCATCCGCCAGCCGAATTCTGTGGACGGCAACGCTGCTCAGCCGGAGCTGTGGACAACGGATTCCGGTCAGGCCCGTGAGATGAGACACTGCGCGGCGCGCGGGGAACGCGCCGGGAGCGCCGGGAGCGCCGAGAGCGCGCCGGAATCAGGCCGCGACGAGTTCCGACGGCTCGGCGATCACGTCCACCAGCGCTCCGTTACGCAGCACGGTGATGGACATGGGCCGCCCGATCGCCTCACCGAACATCAGCCGCTGCAGATCCTGTGCGGTGCTCACCGGGTGGTCGGCGGCAGCGAGAAGCAAGTCCCCGGACCGTACGCCCGCCCGGGCCGCCGGGCCGTCCGGAACCACCTCCGCGACCCGCAGCGCGCTCGCACGACCAAAGGGTTCCCGCAACTGCACGCCAAGTGGCGCGGGCACCGTGACAAGTCCCAGGTAGGCGCGCATCACCCGGCCGTCCCGCATGAGCGCGCTGATGATCCGCCTGGTCGTCGCATTGACGGGCACGGCCAGGCCCAGCCCGACCCCGGCCACTGCCGTGTTGATCCCGACGACGCGGGAACGAGAGTCCGCCAGCGCTCCGCCGGAATTTCCCGGGTTGAGCGCAGCATCCGTCTGGATCACGTCCTCGACCAGCCGGGCTGCGGCGCCGCTGCGGGTCGGCAGCGAGCGGCCCAGGGCGCTGACCACACCCGCGGTAACTGAGCCCGCCAGCCCGAGCGGGCTTCCGACAGCGACCACCAGCTGGCCAACGACGAGCTGATCAGCCTCGCCGAGCTCGACGGGCGGCGGCACCGGCCCGCCGGCGCGTACTACGGCGAGGTCAGAAAGCGCGTCGGCGCCCACGACCGCGAACGAGGCGCTGGTTCCGTCGGAAAACAACGCTGTCCCGCCGCGCGCCCGGCCCACGACGTGCGCGTTAGTCAGCAGGAACCCGTCACCGGTGTAGACGACAGCCGATCCCAGGCTCTCCCCGCCACCGCCTCTGCCCGCCCGCGGTACCCGCAGGCTGGCCACCTTTGGCGTCAGGGCGGCTGCCACCGCCGTCACGACCTGCGAGTAACCGTCGAGTGGCGAGTCAGCTGCCATGCCGTCCTCCAGTATTCTGGATTACAACATTACAACTTAACGCAACTGAGCCGGCCCAGGCCTGCTGGCACAGGCTCAGGAGTGGCCTGCGGCGACGCGCAGATCCTCCAGGAACCGGTCGTATTCGAAGAGTTCGTGCTCGATGGGCGTCACGACCATCTCGCTGGCTACCATGGCCAGCCGGGAGCGCATCGCCGCATCGACGCGCTGGAGTTCCCGCTCGGCAGCCACCCGCACCAGGTTCATGCAGCCCGATGCCGTGAGCCAGCCCAGCAGGAGAATCGCCGCGATCATGAGGCCGATCCAGGGCAGCAGGGAAACATCATCGAAGAGCCGGGACGGGATGTGCCTAGCGGCGTGGAACACGCCGAACGCCACGATCACGCCGAGCCACGCCACGCCAACGATGACGCAGCCGAGCAGCAGGCCCTGCCAGGCGCCGATAATCCGCCACCAGCCAGCAGTCTCGGTCTCCACCGGCAGCGACTCCCCCATCGCCGTGCCGAGCGCACCGGGGATTTCCTTCGACATGGAGCGCGCGGCGGATCGGACGGTCTGCGACCATGGCCTCGGTAGCGGCACAGCGACCTGATCGGCCACCGCGGTGAGGGCGTTGTCGATCTCTGCCTGCTGCGCGCCAGACGGCCCGGCGGTTACGCTCCGCAGCTCCTCCCAGAGCTTGCCCAGCCGTACCTTGCGTGCCGGGTCATGGCCAGTGATGCGCTCGGCCAGCCAGCCGATCGGCCAGCCGACGTAGTCCAGCGCCCGGAGCTCACGCGCACTCTGCAGTGACTCGCCCACGGCGGACACCCCTGCCGCGCCGCAGAATGCCTCCACGAGGAGGTTCACCGTGTCCTCGGGAACAGTGCGGGCGGCGCCGGCCTCCTCCTCCTCCTCCTCCTTGCCCGCGGACTTAGCCGGATCCGCGGCGTAAGGCATGAGCCTGTTGACGATGGCGTCCACGTCAGCGGAAAGCCGGGCGCTGGCAGCGCGCCGTGCCGAGACTGTCTGGATGAGCAGCTTGCGGAGATCATCAACGCCGCCGCCGGTGAGGGCAGAGGTCACGAGCACCTGGACGTCGTTCAGGTCCTCGGAATCGAGCAGCCGACGGAGGTCGGTGATGCAGTCCTCTGCCTGCGCGGCCGAAAGCCGATCGGCCTGGTTCAGTACCACCGCGATGACCTCGGCGTGACCAGCCAGCGGCACCAGGTACCGGCGGTGCACCGCGGCGTCAGCGTATTTCTGCGGATCGAGTACCCACACCATCAGGTCCGCAAGCCCGACCAGGCGGTCGACCTGGCCCGAGTCGCCGGAAACCACCGAATCGTGGTCGGGCAGGTCCAGCAGGATCAGGCCTGCCATGGCGTCTTCACCCCGGTCCAGCGCGCTGGACCGGGCATAACGATACCTGCGCTGGACTCCCAGCCACTCAAGCAGCGGCCCCGACCCCGCCACTCCCCATACGCAGGCGTGCGGATCCCTTGTCACCGGGCGGGTAACGCCGACCGCCGAAAAATCCGCCCCGGCCAATCGGTTGAAAAGTGAGGACTTTCCGCTGCCGGTACCGCCGGCCAGCGCCACAACGGTGTGCGCTGAGGACATCCGCAGCCGCTGGCCAGCCTGGGCGAGCAGCTGCTCCGCGTCGTTGAGCAGCTTCTCGCTGAACCCGTCGGGACCAGACCTTGCAAGGCCGATCTGGACTAGCCGGTCCAGCGCGGCCAGCCGATCCGAGAGGCCGGATTCCAGTGGTACCGCAGGCACCCCGGCCGCGGCCGGCACGACTGCGGCCGCCCCCGCCGCTTCCGCAGTCCCGGCCGCCGGCGGCGCAGTCCCGGCCGGCGCGGCCCCGGCTGCCGGCCCGACTCCGGCCGCCGCCGCAGCCCCGGCCTCCCCAGCCCCGGCAGCCGCAGCCCCGGCCGCTGCCGGCCCGACTCCGGCCGCCGCGGCAGTCCCGGCCTCCCCAGTCCCGGCCGCCGCCGGCGCGACTCCGGGCTGGCCCGTCATCGCGCTTTCTCCAGCGTGAGAGCGACCTGACGGAGTTGCGCGGCAGAGGCGTCGTCGGGGACGCCGGCCGAGTCCACGGTCTGAGTGAAGCGGAGCATCTCCTCATCGAACAGGAGCCCGATTTTGTCGTGCAGGTCGGCCCGGGCTTTAGCAGCTATCTCGCGCAGCGGTCCGGCCCCGAATAGGGAGGTGAGCAAGTGCTGCGGGACCACGCTGGTGCCCTCGTTGACCACGTCGCCGCCGGCGCCGTAGCCCAGCAGCCCGATGGTCAGCACCAGCGCAAGCGACTCCTCATCAAACGAGACGACCCGCGCGATCGAGCGCTTAGTCACGTTCTCCGCCTGGACTAGGTGCATCACGTGATCTTGCCATGCGCTGATGGCCTGGGCTGTCCTCATGGCCAGGTCCGGTGCTGACCGGCCGAGGGCCGCTGCGCCCTGCAGCCTGATCGCGTCCATGCCCGTACGCTCCGACCCGGACTTACCGCCATGCCCCTCGTCCAGCGCGGCAGCCTCACCGAAGGTAAGCCCGGCTGCCGCAGCGAAGTCCGAGTCATAGTGATGATCCTCGGTCTTGTCCGAGAGCCCGGTGACCAGCGGGCCGCCTGCCGGGTGCTGCCGCCAGCGGGTCACCGTATCCTCAGCTGCCCGGTTGGCAACCGAGGCGACTAGCGACTCAAGGCCCGTTCTCAATGCGGTCTTGAGCGCGCTGGCCCGGGCAGGGATGCGCTGCTTGCGAGGACGGCCGGCCGTCGCGCCGCCGCGCCGCACCTGCAGCATGCGCAGCATGTCACCGGTGCCGGTGAAGTCCTGCCAGCGGGCGAGTATCTCGCCGCGGAGCAGCGCGCCGTTCCTGGTGGCCTCGTCGATCTCGGAAAGGCCCGCCGCGTAGGCCTCGTCAGCCGCGGCCAGCAGTTCCGCGCGGAGGGCCAGCTGCGCCTCAACCTGGGCGGCTAGGGCGGGAATCCTGGTGCGGAAGGTATCGAGCACTCCGGACATCGTCCGGGTGAGGACCGCGACCCGCCGGTCCTCACGGGCGGCCGTGTCTTCCAGCCATTCCCTGATCGGGCCATAGGCCTCGGCCGGGAGCCTGCCCTCGGTCAGCACGGTCTCCGCGATGATGAAGCGCCGGGCATCGCCAAGCCCGTTGGCCGCAAGCATCGCGTCGAAATGAGCGGTGAGCGGGGCGGCGGAGCGGGGCGGCACCCGTGAGAGCACGATTCCCAGTGATGCTCCCCGGTCCCTCGCATACTGCAGCAGCTCCCAGACGGCGGCGTCGGCGTAACGCGTCGCCGTGGTCATGAACAGCCAGAGATCAGACGCGTCAAGGAACTGATGCGCGAACTCGCGGTGCGCCTGCACCACCGAGTCGATGTCGGGCGTGTCGAGCAGCGCAACTCCCTTGGGCATGCCCTCGCTGGACGCCAGCACGAGCAGCCCGTCACGGCCGGGCATGGCCAGCCCTTGCTGGCGGACCCGGGGCATGGTCGGCAGGAAGACGTTCTCCGCGAACCAGTCAGTCTCACTCGGATGGCTGGCGAGCACCGGGCTGTTCGTCGTCGGACGGCGGACTCCGGTATTACTCACCTGCTTTCCGACGAGGCTGTTCACCAGGGTCGACTTGCCAGCACCGGTTGATCCGACCAGTGCCACGAGTACCGGCGACCCGGACTCGCGCAACCGCGGCAGCAGGTAATCGTCGATCTGGCTCAGCAGCTTCCGCCGCTCGGCACGGGACTCCTCCACTCCTGGCGCCTCAAGAAATATCGGGGCATCCAGGATTTGGTGCCGCACTTCGAGCAGCACGGACTCCAGCCGGCGTGCGTCGACGCGCCGGTGCGCGCCGCCCTGCCGGGTGGCGGCCTTTCCTCGCGGGCCGCCGGACTCGCGCGCGGCGGGCTTCCCGGAGTCGCGCGCGGCGGGCTTCCCGGAGTCGCGCGCGGCGGGCTTCCCGGAGTCGCGCGCGGCGGGCTTCCCGGGTTTCACCGCGGCACCGGAAGCAACGGGCTTTCCGGACTGCGTACCGTCACCGGCAGGGGCGGCTTCCGCTGCGGGCGCCTCGTCGGTGCCGGGCGCACCAGTCACTCCAGGCGTCGCGCCGTGAGCTGGCGCCGCCGGGGTCGCAGCCGTCGCATCGGGGGTGGCGCCAGGCTCAGCGGGGGGAGCGGAATCCGTAAGATCCCCGTCCCTGGCCGCAGGCGCGCCATCAGGCACCGCAGCGTCGCGCGCGGCGGCGCCACGGGGCACCGGTGCGGCCGTCAGGCCCGGTCCTTCCGTCATGCTGCCCGGCCTCCACACACCGGCGAGCTGCCGATCACTGTGCCGGCCTCCATACCAGATCATTACCCTGCGCAGTGTCCTCAACCTGCGCATGGCTCACTCGGGGCAAGAACGTACCGCCCGGCACACCATCCGCCGGGCTATTACAGAGTTCGGCAATCTGCGCCGCGATTTTCACGACCTCACCCACTACCACGACCGCCGGGGGCCGGATGCCCGCCTCGGCAGCGTCGTGGGCGACAGTATCCAGTGTTGCGGTAATTTTGCGCTGCGTGGGCAGGGTACCGTCGGCGACAACCGATACGGGACTCTTCGGGTCACGACCGTGAAGCATTAGTGCATCAGTGATGACCTTCAGGTGCTCAGTCGCCATGAGCAGCACCAGGGTAGCCGGAGACGAGCCGAGCGCCGCCCAGTCTACCGTGGACCGCTCGTCACCCGGCGGGACGTGCGCCGAGATGACATGGAACTCCTGGACGACTCCCCGGTGGGTGAGCGGCACCCCGGCGACGGCGGGCACGGCGATCGCGCTGGACACGCCAGGGACCACGGTGACTGGTATGCCCGCGCGCAGGCAGGCCAGTACTTCCTCGGCGCCGCGGCCGAACACGAACGGGTCGCCGCCCTTCAGCCGGACGACGAAGCGGCCTGCGCTTGCGTTCGAGACCAGTACGGAGTTGATGTACTCCTGGGCCATCGCCCGGCCGCGGGGAATCTTCGCGGCATCGACGATCTCGACGTCGGCAGGGAGTTCCGCCAGCAGCGATCGAGGCGCCAGCCGGTCGGCCACCACCACGTCCGCCTCGGCGAGCAGCTCGCGGCCGCGCACGGTGATCAGCCCCGGATCCCCCGGGCCACCGCCGACCAGCGCTACCCCGCCGCCACGGCGACGCCCCCTGCGTGCCCCGATGGCACCGGAACTCAGCCCGCTGACCAGCGCGTCCCTGATCCCGGCGCTACGGCGGGGATCACCGCTCAGCACGCCGACCCGGACATCACCGGCCTGCCCCGAGGCGGGAGTCCAGGCCCGGGATGCGGCGGCGTCATCAGCCCGGACGCACCAGATGCCCGCCGCGTCCGCCTCGGCGGCCACCTGGGCGTTCACCGCAGGGTCGCCGGTGCAGGCGCAGACCAGCCAGGCTCCGGCGCAGTCGCCAGCGTGGTACCCGCGGGCAGCCCATTCGATCCGGCCCGCACTAGCCAGATCATGCAGCGAGAGGCTGAGCTCAGGGGATATAACGAGCACGTCGGCGCCAGCGTCCAGCAGCGCCGGAACCCGCCTAGCCGCGACTGAGCCACCGCCCGCGATGACAACGCGGCGGTCCGCCAGGCGCAGCGCCAGCAAGTAGGGCGCCCGATCGGTGGCGGCCATTGAGAGTCCGCGCTCCTTCACGTCATACCAGCCGTTCCGCTGATCCCATACTGCACGCCGGCGACCTGATGCCCTCCCCGGCCCGGCCCTACCCGGCCCTACCCGAGGGTGGTCGATCCCGGGATCGACCACCATCTAAGGTGGTCGATCCCGGGATTCATCCCGGTCCGACCACTGCGGGGACCAAGCTCGGCCGGGCCAGCCCGCTGCCGGACCCGCCGGTTGCCCGGCCGGGCGGCAGCCCGGCTGTCAGCTTTTGTCCGTCACTCCGGCCGAATCGAACGTCGCGACGTCCCGCAGTGCGCGGACCGCGCTCTGCACGATCGGCAGAGCAAGTAGTGCCCCCGTTCCCTCGCCAAGCCTCAATTCGAGATCGACAAGCGGTCGCAGGCCCAGGTGATCGAGCGTAGCGGCATGCCCGGGCTCGACCGAACGGTGCCCGGCGACGCAGCATTCCACCGAATCGGGCGCTATGGCCACGGCTGCCAGGGCACTCGCGCCGGCGATGACGCCGTCCAGGATCACCGGAACCCGCAGCGCTGCCGCGCCCAGGATGAAGCCGGCCAGTGCGGCATGCTCCAGGCCGCCGAACGCGGCAAGAACGCCGACCGGATCGGCCGGGTCGGGCCGGTGCCTGGCCAGCCCCCGGCGCACCACGTCCACCTTCCTCGCGTGCGTAACCGAATCGATGCCGGTGCCGCGGCCGGTCACCTCAGCTGGTTCCCGCCCGGTGAACGCGCAGATCAGCGCCGCTGACGCGGTGGTGTTGGCGATGCCCATGTCACCAGTGAGCAGGCACCGGTTGCCGGCCGCGACCAGATCGCGCGCAATCTCCACGCCGACCATGATCGCTGCCCGGGCCTGCACGCGGGTAAGCGCCGGCCCGGCGGTGAAGTCAGCGGTGCCGTGCGCGACCTTGCGCGGGAGCAATCCGGGCACCGGGCCAAGATCGGCGCAGACGCCCACGTCGACCACCACTACCTCGGCGCCTGCCTGGGCAGCGAACGCGTTGACCACCGCGCCGCCGGCCAGGAAGTTGGCCACCATCTGCGCGGTCACCTCCTGCGGCCACGGGGTGACCCGCTGGGCGTGCACGCCATGGTCGGCGGCGAAGACGGCGACCGCGGCGGGCTCGGGCATCGGCGGCGGGCAGGCCCCGGCCAGCCCAGCCAGCCGGACCGAGACCTCCTCGAGCACGCCGAGTGAGCCGCGCGGCTTGGTCATCAGGTCCTGGCGCGCGCGGGCCGCGCTCATCGCGGCCTGGTCCAGCGGGCGGATCGCGGCGCGCACCTCGTCGAGCAGATCCACGGCGTCCTCTCCTGGCAGCCCGCGCAGGCCGTACTCTTCCGCGTGCACGGCCCAGGCCAGCGGCCGCCTGCGCGCCCAGCCCGTCATCGCAAGCTCAGGCTCCGGGGCGAAGCCCGTCACGTATCCGACGCACAGGTAGGCAACGACCTCCAGGTGCGCGGGGAGGCCGAGCTCGGCGGCGAGGTCCCGTTCCCTGAAGAAGCTGACCCAGCCGACTCCGAGTCCCTCGGCCCGTGCCGCGAGCCACAGGTTCGCCACCGCGAGGACGCTCGAGTAGGCGGCGGTCTGCGGCTGGGACTGGCGTCCGAGCGTGTGCCGGCCACCGCGGGTCGGGTCGCAGGTCACCACGATGCTGACGGGGGCTTCCAGGATCGCCTCGATTTTCAGCCGGTCGAATGCGGCGCCGCGGGCAGCCGGCAGACTGGCTGCGTAATCGCTGGCTGCCTGCTGCGCCAGTGCCTTGATCCGCTCCCGCCTGGCCCGATCACTGATCACGATGAAATCCCAGGGCTGGGAGAGGCCAACCGACGGCGAGCGGTGCGCCGCCGCCAGGACGCGGCGCAGTACCTCCGGCGGGACCGGGCCGGGGAGGAACCCCTGCCGGACGTCCCTGCGTTCCTCGATGACCCGGTAAACCGCGGCGCGCTCGGCCGCCGGATAGGCGTTCTCGTCCGCGGCCGGCCCGCCGGCCGCCGCGAGGCCGTTGCCGTCCGCCGCGAGGCCGATGCCGTCCGCCGCGGGGCCGTTGCCGTCTGCCGCGCCGTTGCCGTCCGCCGCCGCCGTGGGGCCGATGCCGTCGGCCGGGCGGCCGGGCTCAGTGGACATGGACGTGCCCGTCGTCGTGCGGATGCGCGTGCGGCCGCTGCGCCGCGCCGACCCGGTGCTCGAAGCCGGGCAGCGCCGTGCGGTACGCGCAGACGTCGCAGTTCATCCTGATGTCACCGGCCAGTGCCTCGTGGTAGCGCTCGGCGACTAGCGCGGCTAGCTCGTTCGAATCTCCGAGGATCTGCGTGCAGCGCACGTCAACGTCCGGATGGGCCTCGCCGTAGCTGCGGGCTTGCGCCGCTATCCGGTCCGGCAGGATGCCGGGGAACAGGAAGTAGCTGGCCACGATGACCCGGCTGGCCCCCAGCAGCCGGCAGCGCTCCAGCCCGGCGGGCACGTCCGGGCTGGCCAGCGAAACGAAGGCAGTCTCGGCGAACGCGTAGCCCCTGCCCTCCCAGAGCAGCCGCGCTGTCTTGCACACCTCGGCGTTGGCGTCGGGATCGGTGGACCCGCGCGCGACCAGCAGCACAGCCGGCGGCGGACCGCCCGCGGCAGCCTCAGCCTGCTCGGCTATCCGCGCGGCCAGCAGGTCGAGCAGCACCGGGTGCGGGCCAAGCGGGCGCCCGTAGCTCCATTCCAGGCCGGGATGGCGGGCACGTTCCCTGGCCAGGGCGGCTGGGATGTCGCTCTTGGCGTGGCTGGCAGCGGACAGCACGAGCGGCACGGCTACCACCCGCCGGTGGCCCTGCCCGGTGAGCTCGGTGACCGCGTCCCGCAGCGGCGGGGCCGACAGCTCGATGAACCCGCCTGCCACGGCTATCCCCTGCGGCGCGAAACTCGCCTGCAGCCGCGCGGTGAACGCGGAGAACGCGGCCACCCCGGCCGGATCACGGGTCCCGTGGCCGGCCAGCAGCAGCGGGGGTCGGTTCATGGCATTACCTCGTCATCATTGGCTGGCGCTGGCACGCCCCGGTCCGTTGCCGCCCTGAGCAGCGCATTGAGGGCCGCCGCTGCCACGGCCGAGCCGCCCTTCTCCGAGACGTTGGTCAGCGCCCGCAGCCCGCTGGCCCGCAGCGCGTCCTTCGCCTCGGCCGCGCCGACGAACCCGACCGGCAGGCCGATGACAAAGGCTGGCTCGACCCCCCTGGCCAGGATCTCCTGCAGCGCCGTCGGCGCGCAGCCCACTACCCAGACGGCGCCAGCGCCCACCTCACCGAACGCCAGCCGCACTGCGGCGGCCGATCTGGTGATGTTCGCCGTGCGGGCAAGCCGCTGGGTCAGCGACTCGCGGATCTTGCAGACGACCGGGCAGCCGGTGATCCCGGCCGCGACCATCTCCACATCGGCGACCACGGGGGCGCCGCCGGCCAGCGCGTCCACGGCGGCGGCCAGCGCTTCCTCATCGCAGACCAGGTCCGTGGCGTAGTCGAAGTCCGCGCTGGCATGGATGATCCGCTCGGTCACGTCACGACTGAACCGCGGCAGCCGGGAAAGATCAATACGAGAACGCAGGATCCGGTACGACTCTGCCTCGATGGGATGCACGCCATCCGGCGTTGCCGCGGGCCACGTCACCACGTCAGCACCTCCTCGGCAAGCAGGATCGCGTCGGCCGGGCAGATCTCCACGCATTCGCCGCAGCCGGTGCAGCGGCCGGCCAGGACTGTCAGCGGGGCCATCGTGCCGCGGTTACCGGCGGGCCTTATCGCGTGCTCGGGGCACGTTAGCAGGCACGCACCGCAGCCCTGGCAGGCTCCGGTGACGACAGCGGCAGCCAGGCTGGTCACGGGCTCGTGTCCGGTCAGGGCCGCCAGCCCGGTCAGGGCCGCCAGCCCGGTCACGCTCACGGCGGCCGGCCCACTCACGGCGCCGCCCACCGGTACTCCCGCGGCGTGACCATCCGCCCGGCCACGACCGTGGTCCTTGAAGAGCCGACCACGACCAGCGTGTGCATGTCTGCCTCCGCCGGATCGAACCGGGCCAGGGTGGCAATCCCGGAGCTCTGGCCGGGTCGCGAGGCGTCCCGCACCCAGCCGACCGGCGTTCCCGGCGGCCGGTGCTCGGCGAGGATGGCAAGCGCCCGGCCGAGCTGCCAGCTCCGCGCCCGGCTCGCCGGGTTGTAGAAGCACGTAACGAGGTCAGCTTCGGCAACGGCGCGCACCCGGCGCTCGATCACTTCCCACTGCGTATGCAGGTCCGACAGGGAGATGAATGCGTGGTCGTGCCCGAGCGGCGCGCCGAGCACCGAGCTGGCGGCGAGCGCCGCCGTCACGCCGGGAACGCCGATCACATCGATCCGCTCGTCGGCGAGCTCAAGCGCCGGGCTGGCCATCGCGTAGATCCCTACGTCACCGGAACCGATCAGCGCGACCGCCCGGCCTGCCAGTGCCTCGCTGATGGCGGTGGCGGCCCGCTGCTCCTCCTGGCCCAGGCCGCTGGCCATGACTCGCGCGCCCGGCGGGATCAGGTCGGCGATCTGGCCGACGTACTGGTCCATCCCGACGACGACGCTGGCCCGGCGCAGCTCGGCAATGGCGCGGGGGGCCATCAGGTCGCGTGCGCCGGGGCCGATGCCGATGAGCGCGAGCCTGCCGCGCGGCCGGCGGCGGGCGACTGCCACGGTGGCATGGGCGCTGGCCCGCTTGGTGACGATCAGCCGCGCGCCGCCCGCGCCCCCTGGCTGCGGGCGGCTCAGCTGCTGGCCGCCTTCCGCGACGACCAGCGCGGCGGCCTCGGCGACACTGGGCGTGCCTACCGCGGCGCGCACGATCTCGCTGGGCGTCGGCACCGGCACGCTGGCCAGTTCCGCGGCGGATACCGTGACGACCCGCCAGCCGCGCTTGCTGGCGGCATCGAGCAGCCCGGGCTCGTTGGCCTTGATGTCCGCGGTGGCGAGCCATCGGACTGACTTCGGCGACAGGCCCGCGGCCGCCAGCGCCTCGTCGATCAGCAGACCTGCCTCGCCGGCGGTCACGCCGGTGCTCCCGCCGGCGCCGACGACCAGGGAAGGCGGCCGGTAGGTGACGCGCGGGCCTGGCGGCTCCGCGGCGCCTGCTGCCTCCAGCGGCCCCGCAGCCTCCAGCGGCCCCGCAGCCACCGGCGGCCCCGCAGCCACCGGCCGTACTTCGTCACTGACCACGATGGCCGGGACGCCTGGCTCTGGCTGTGCCGTCCGCACCACATTCGGTGGCAGCGGCGGGACGGGCCACTGGTGTTCCATCGTCAGCGTGACCCGCTCGCCGGAGAGGATCGCGGCGCCGACCGGGGCCATATCGCTGCCCGGCTCCAGCACGAATCCGAGGTCTGCCCCGAACTCATCGAGTCCCACCGAGCCCGCTGCCTCCGCGGCCGTGGTGATCACGGCGGTCGCCCCGAGGATGCCCGCGACGCGCCGGGCCAGGACATTTGCGCCGCCGGCGTGGCCGCCGAGGACCGGGATCGCGTAAGACAGCGCCTCGTCCACGCAGACGATGCCAGGGTCCTCGTATTTCCCGGTGATCAGCGGCGCGGCGATCCGGACGGTCGCGCCCACCGCGAGAAAGGAGATGATCGCGTCGCACTCGGTAAATGCCAGCGGGATGGCGCTAGCGGCGGGTCCGTCGTAAAGATGCGCGTAGGGCAGCACGGCTGCCAGCCGCTCAGCTGCCAGGCGCCCTCCTGCGGTGACCGTGATCAGTCCGATCATCAGGCTCCCCGCTCCCCGGAGAGGACGAACACGGGATTTTCCGCAGCCAGCCGCACCGACCCGCCGGGCAGGCTCGTCAGCCGCGATGCCTGCAGCTGCAGGCCGCCGACCCGGTAACCGCGCTCAGCGAGCAGCTCGCTGACGGTCCGCACGCGGTCGACGGAGGCGAGAGTGACCACGGCCCTGGCCGGCCGGCCGAGCCGCAGCGCCGCGGCGAGCACCGCGTCGCCGCCGCCACCTGCGAAGAGCGCATCCGGCCCGGGCAGGCCGGCCAGGATCCCGGGCGCACGGCCCCTGGCAAGGCGGACAGCGACGCCGTGCGCGGCGGCGTTCCGCTCGATCCTGGCGCACTGCCGCGGATCGGACTCGATCGCGATCACGCTGGCGCCGAACCTGGCGCATTCGACCGCTACTGACCCGGAGCCCGAGCCCAGATCCCACACCGTCCGCCCGAGCCCGGGGCCGAGCCTGGCCAGCACGACGGCGCGCACCTCTGCCTTGGTGATCATCGAGTCCCGGTGCGCGAACGTCTCATCCGGCAGCGCCCAGCCGGCCGGGGCACCGTGGTGACCGGCGACCCAGCCAGGCCCGGCCGCCGGGTCTGCCGCCGGATCCACTGCCACCAGCACATTCGGGTCGGCAAGTCCGCCCACCGTGTCCGCGGTCAGTTCGGCTACCCGCTCGTCCGGGCCGCCGAGTCGCTCGGCAGCGTAGACTCGCCGGCCGGCCTCGAGCAGCACGCGGGCTAGCTGCCTGCCGCACTCCCCCGGTGCCGTGAGGATCGCGACCTTGGGATGAGTCAGCGCCGCCGCGCTCACCGGCAGCGGATCACGGCCGTGCGCCGACAGCACGAGGGCATCGTCCCAGTCCAGCCCGAGCCGGGCAAAGGCGATCGCCACCGAGGAGACGGCCGGGATCACCCGTGGCACGATGCCGCGCGCTCGCAGCGACCGGACGATCCCGAAGAAGCCGGGATCGCCGGACGCCAGCACCGCCACCTGACCCGTCGCCTGGCAGATCTCCGCCAGCGCGTCGTCCAGCCGGGTGATCTCCGTCTGCTGAGCGCCGACGGGAATCGTGACCGCGGCCAGCAGCCGCCGGGCGCCAGCCACCAGCGACGCCGCGGCAATGACGGCACTAGCCTCGGCCGGCAGCGGACTGCCGTCGCAGCCGATCACCGTGACGGGCGGCGTCATGCCACCCGCTCGGGGAACGCGGCGATGATGTCCCGGCCGCTGAAGCCGACCATGACGACCTCGATGACTGGGGGCGTCCGGGCCGGCGGCGCTGGCGGGACTGCTGGCGGTACTGCTGGCGGTACTGAGGGAGTTCCGGCAGGCTGGACCGCTGGCGGGTTTACCCCAGCCGAGGTGCCGGCCGCGGCGGTCAGTTCCGCGCAGAACCTGGCCAGCACGTCGCCGACCCGGCGGCACAACTCGGTGCCAGCCGGACCGAGCAGCCCGGCCTCAGTCCACAGCTCGACCGCATGCCTGGCCGTGTTCGCCTCCGTTACCCTGGCCGCCAGCTCGTCGTCGCCGCCGGCCGCGCGGGTGATCTGGCCAAGCAGGCCGGTGGAGACCTTGGAGCGCGTGTAGTGCGTCATCAGCACGCCGGCCGCCAGCTTGGTCAGCTTTCCCGCCATGCCGACGAAAACCACCCGCGGAACCCCGTATTCCATGGCCCTGCGCAGGGCGGCGCCGGTGAAATCGCCCACCTCCACGAAGCACACCTGGGGCAGCCCCGGCAGCAGCGCCATCGCGCCCTTCTCGGTCCGGCCGCCGGTGCAGAGCACGAGTGGCTGCTCGCCCTGCGCGGCGAGGACCGCGACGGCCTGCTCGACGCTCGCTCGCCAGGACGCGGTCGAGAACGGCCGCACGATGCCGGTCGTCCCCAGGATCGAGATGCCGCCGATGATGCCGAGTCTCCCGTTGGTGGTCTTACGCGCCATCCGCTCGCCGTCCGGTACCGAGATGATCACTCGCAGGCCGCGTTCGGCAAGATCGACAGCCTCGCCGACAGCCTCGGTGATCATCTTCCTGGGTACCGGGTTGATCGCCGGGCCGCCAAGCTCAAGCCCAAGACCAGGCTTGGTAACGACGCCCACGCCCACGCCGCCGTCCAGCTCCAGGCCCGCCTCGCCGCGCCAGCTCACCGACGCCGTGAGGCGAGCGCCGTGGGTGACGTCCGGGTCGTCTCCGGCGTCCTTGACGACCACTGCCTCGGCGCGCATGGCACCGGCGCGCACGCCGCCGGCCCCGTCTCCGCCGGCACTGTCTCCGCCGGCACTGTCTCCGCCGGCACTGTCTCCGCCGGCACTGTCTCCGCCGGCACTGTCTCCGCCGGCACTGTCTCCGCCGGCTCGCACGGCACCGGCCACCGCAGCAGCGCCCGGCGAGAGGCGGCACGACGCCACCGGGAACGTCACCCGGCGGCCGGACGGCAGCCCGATCTCGACGGCATCCTGCACCTCCAGGGTCACCAGCGCGGTCGCCGCCGCCTTGGCGGCAGCTGCCGCGCAGGTCCCGGTTGTCCAGCCGGTCCGCAGCCCGCTCCGGCGCACCTTCGCCGTCCGGGGCAGGTCGGGCTCGCGCAGCTGAGCCGGGTCGGTCATGGTCCCTGCCCGCCGCGTAGCACTTGGCGGGCCGCGTGGTCGGCCTTGCGGTACTCGTGAAAGTGACCAGGGTGATACAGGTGCGACCGGGTGCCGCCGGCCGAGAGCGCGGGCCCGGCCAGCACCAGCGTGTGCTTCCAGAGCCGGTGCGCCTTTACCGTGGCCGCCAGGTCGGCGAGCTCGCAGCGCAGGACCAGCTCGTCCGGCCAGGTGACCCGGTAAGCGATCACGCACGGCGTGCCGGGCGGATAGCCGCCCGCCAGCAGTTCCTGCTGCAGCTGGCCAGACCTAGCCGCGGACAGGAAAACCGCCATCGTGGTGCCATGCCGGGCCAGCCCGGCGAGCTCCTCACCGGGCGGCATCGGCGTCTTGCCGCCGCCCAGCCTGGTGAGGATGACCGACTGCGCGACCTCGGGGATGGTCAGCTCCCGCCCGATGCTTGCCGCCACGGCCGTGAAGCTGGACACGCCGGGCACGATCTCCGTCGCCAGGCCAAGCTCAAGGCACCGGTCCAGCTGCTCCTGCACCGCCCCCCACAGGGCAGGGTCACCGGAGTGCACCCGGGCGATCCGCAGGCCCGCCGCGCTGGCCCGCTGGTAATACGCCAGCACCCCCTCCAGCGGCAGCAACGCGGAATCAACGATCTCGGCGCCGGCCCGAGCGTGCATGAGGACCCCGGGATCGACCAGGCTGGACGCCCAGATCACCACGTCCGCGGCGCTGATCGCGGCCACCGCGCGCAGCGTGAGCAGGTCGGGCGCGCCGGGGCCGGCGCCGACGAACGTCACCTTGCCGACCGTCATCGCGAGCCGTCACCTCCCCCGCTAGCGCCGCGGTCAGCACGGCTGCCGCTAGCGCCCCGCCCAGCACGGCTCTCGCCCGCACCACCGTCGCCCGCATCACCCTCGCCCGCACCGCGCAGCCTGCTGCCGCCAGCACCGCGCAGCCTGCTGCCGCGACCGGCGCGGGCACCAACCGTGATCAGCGTGGACAAGTAGGGTACCGGCGCGCCGCCGGCCAGTTCCTTGGCGGGCCGGATGTCCTCGCCCGGCAGCCCCAGCCGCGCGCCGAACACCGCATCGTCCAGCCGTCCCGCCTCGCCGAGCAAGCCGAGCACCGCGTCCACGCCGGGCCCCGCAGTCGATCCCAGTTTGTAACCGACGACAGTGTCGTGCCTGGCCAGCGCCTCGGCCAGCGCGTCAGCGCCCGCAGTAAGCGGCAGCAGCACCAAGGACTCCGTCCCCTCCGTCAGTATGGTTCCGCTCCGGGCGGCCAGGTCTTGCAGGGCCGTGATGCCGGGGACAGTCTCGATCGTGACGTCGCCCGCCAGGGCGGTCACCGTCCGCGCGAGGTAGCTGAAGGTCGAGTAGATCGCGGGATCGCCGATGGTCGCGAAGGCCACGGTCCGCGCGCCGGCCGTGAAGGCGGCGGCCACGGCGGCGGCGGCGGCATCCCAGGCGGCGGCGCGGCCGGGAGTGACGCCACCGGGATCGTTCAGCGCGAAGGCGATGCGGCGGATCCTGGCGGCACCGGCGTGCGCCCGCACGGTGGCCTCCGCGCGGCCTTCCTCAGCGCCGTCCTCCTCGCCAGGCCGGGCAAGCACCGGGACGAATACCTGGTCGGCGCCGCGCAGCACCCGGATCGCCTTGATGGTGATCAGCTCGGGATCGCCCGGCCCGACGCCGACCCCGATCAGCCGCCGCATCGCGCGGCTTCCCCGGCGGCGGCAGCGAACCTGGCCGCGAACGACGGCTGGCCTGCCCAGTGCAGGTGCAGGTAGGACGCCACCATGGCGCCGCGGACGAACCCCTCGCAGGCGCCGGAAGAGAGCTGCCACGCAGGACGGTGCCCGGATTCATTGGTAACGGAGGTCCGGTGGAACTCATGCCCGCTTACCCGGTCGCCAGCGCGGGCAATCACAGAGTCGGCGGCGGCAACCGCGGAGCGGTAGCCGAGCGTGAGCCTGGGCGTCATCGCGGCATCTGCGTCGATCACGCCGCACATCGGCTGACCGTCCAGTGTCCTGGCGAGATAGAGCAGCCCGGCGCATTCGGCGGCGACCGGGGTGCCTGCCGCTGCCAGCGCTGCGACCTCGCGGCGCATCGGCTCGTTGGCGGCCAGTTCACTGGCGTGGACCTGCGGGAACCCGCCGCCGATGAGCAGGCCTGCGGTGCCGTCGGGCAGCGACTCGTCGGTCAGCGGGTCGAAAGGGGCAACCTGGGCACCGGCTGCTGTCAGCAGCTCGGCCTGCTCGGCGTAGCCGAACGTGAATGCCGGGCCCTGGGCCATGGCGACCACCGGGCCGCCGCCGGCGGACCCCCACGTACGAGCAGCGTCCGCGGCTGCTGGCCCGGGCCAGGTGTCATTCCGTGATCCCGAAGGATTCGCGTCACTCAGCACCCCAAATCCTTCGGGATCACGGAGCAGGGCGCCGCCATCACGGAGCAGGGCGGCGGAATCATCGAACAGCGCGACTGCGGGGTCCCACGGGGCTGCCATCAGGGGTGGTGCGCTGCTCGCGAGCGACATCAGCGCGCCGATGTCGCAGGAGCCGCTGATCAGGCCGCCCAGCTGGGCAACTGAGCGCTCCGCGCTGGCCAGTCGCTCCATGGCCGGGACCAGCCCGAGGTGCCTGGATGGCGTCGCCACGGCCTCGATGCGCCTGATAGCACCGAGCACCGGCATCCCGATACCCTCCAGCGCGTCCCGCAGCAGCCGTTCGTGCCGGTCGGAGCCGACCCGGTTGAGGATGACCCCGGCCAGCGGTGTCCTGGGATCAAAGCCGCGGAAGCCGGCCACCAGCGCGGCCACCGAGCGCCCGGCCGCCGCGGCGTCGACCACCAGCACAACCGGCGCGTCCAGCAGCCCGGCCAGGTGCGCGGAGGAGCCGAAGCCGGGGTCATCGCCCCACGGCCCGTCCGGCGCCACGCCGTCGAACAGCCCCATCACGCCCTCGATGACCGCGACATCGGCGCCGGCCGCGCCGTGCAGGAACAGCGGGGCCATCAGTTCCTCGCCGCAGAGCACGGGATCGAGGTTACGGCCCGGCCTGCCAGTGGCCAGGGCGTGATAGCCAGGATCGATGTAGTCCGGGCCCACCTTGTGCCCGGACACGCGGAGCCCACGGGCGGCCAGCGCCGCCATCAGCCCGGTGGCTACCGTCGTCTTGCCGCTACCGGACGCCGGGGCGGCGATGACGAGCCGCGGCATGGCTACCATTCGATGCCCTTCTGGCCTTTCTGCCCGGTGTCCATCGGGTGCTTGACCTTAGTCATCTCGGTGACCAGGTCGGCGAAGGCGACCAGCTTAGGGTCGGCGTCCCGGCCGGTGATCACCACGTGCTGGTTCCCCTGGCGAGCCGCTAGCACCGAGATGACCTCGTCGACGTCCACCCAGCCCCACTTGATCGGGTAGGTGAACTCGTCAAGGACGTACAGCCGGTAGGCCTGCGCGGCGAGGTCCCTGCTTATCTGGGCCCAGCCCTCGGCGGCGCGCTCGGCGTGGTCGTCGGTGTCCCGCTGGATCCAGGACCACCCCTCGCCCATCTTGTGCCACGCGACGACACCGCCCGCGCCGCTGCCGCCGAGCGTCGTCAGCGCGCGTTCCTCGCCCACTCGCCACTTCGCCGACTTCACGAACTGGAAAACCGCGACTGGCCAGCCCTGGTTCCAGGCCCGCAGGGCCAGGCCGAAGGCCGCGGTCGACTTGCCCTTGCCCGGCCCGGTATGCACGATCACCAGCGGGCGGCCGCGCCGCTGCCGGGTAGTGAGTCCGTCGTCGGGGACGCTGTCCGGCTTACCCTGAGGCATCAGGCGGCCCCCCTGCGGTGCGCCGGCGCCCCCACCGGCCCGCCGGGCGCCAAGCCCGCCGTCCCGCCGGGACGCCCGGCCGTCCCGGCGCCCGCCCGGCGGGCCGGCGCGTGGGCGCGCACCACGCCGGTCAGGGTGCCGGCGGCAAGCTCCTCTAGCCGGATGGCGCTGCCGCCAAGCTGCGCTGCCAGGCTCGCAGCCAGGCCAAGCCGGACGAAGCCGGACTCGCAGTCGATCACGATGGCGGCCACGCCGGCCAGGCCGGCGATGGCGCGGGCGAGATCGGCGCCGGAGCCGCTGGTGGCCCGTCCGTCGGTGACGATCACCAGCAGGGGGCGGCGGTCGGGGTCCCTGAGGCGTTCGGCCCGCAGCACCCTGGCGGACAGCGCGAGGCCAGCGGCCAGCGGGGTCCGGCCCCCGGTCGGCAGCACGGCAAGCCGCCGGGCCCCTGCCTCCACCGAGGACGTCGGGGGCAGCGCAATCTCGGCCGCGGCGCCGCGGAACGTGACCAGGCCGACCTTGTCCCTGCGCTGGTAGGCATCGAGCAGCAGGGAGAGCACCGCGCCCTTGACGGCGCGCATGCGCTGCCCGGCCGCCATCGAGCCGCTGGCGTCGACGGCGAAGAGCACCAGGTTGCCCTCCCGGCCGACCCGCACCGTCTCCCGCAGGTCAGAAGGCCGGATCCGCAGCCGCGGCCGGAGACCGGCCGGGGGCGGCACGGGCCGCCGGGGATCTGCGGACTGCGGCTGCGCCTGTTGCTGCATCGCTTGCTGCATCGCTTGCTGGGCCGCGCGGCCGGCCCGGGGGGCAGCGGCGCGAAGCGTGGCTGGCAGGTGCACTGAGTGCACCCGGCCGGCCGGGAGCCTGGCCCCGGTCACCCGGCCGTAGGGGGTGCGGGCGGCGGAGCGCCTGCCCGGTGCGCCATGCCCGATGCCGGTGACGGTCAGCAGCCTGGGCCGGAACGGCGCCGTGGCGCCCTTCGCGGTGTCGCTGCGAGCGGCCCCCGGCGCACCGGGGGCTGGCGCGGCGGGCTGGCGTTCGGCCGAGTCGGGGGATGCCTCATGCCGGGCACTGCCCCGGTCAGGCGACGGCAGCCGACCGCCTGGCCCTGGCGGCGGGCTGCCTGCGCCGCCCCCGTCCGGGTCGGTGTCGTCCTGGTTGGTGTCGCTGCCGTCCGGGTGACTGCCGTCGGGGTCGCTGCCGTCCGGCGACTCTGGTCCCGCGCCGGATCCGCCGTCTGCCGGGTGCTGGCTGCTGGCCGGCTCGCCGTCGGTTTCCGCTCCCGGCTGGCCCGCCCCCAGCGCATCGGCCAGCGCCTGGTCGAGCGCGCTGTCGTCCAGGCCGGGCACGTCGAAAGGATCCCGGCGGCGGCGGTGCGGCAGCGCAAGCCGCGCGGCCTGGCGGACATCCTCCGCGCCGACCTCATCGCGGTCATGCCAGGCGGCCAGCGCGATCGCCGTCCGAGCCATGACCAGGTCCGCGCGCAGCCCGTCTACCTCGAACGCGCCGCAGACAGCGCAGATCTGCTGCAGGACGGCATCGGGCAGCCGCACCATCGGCAGCCGCTCACGCGCCGCGATTACTCGCCCAGCGATCCGTTCGGAATCAAGGTCCCAGCGGGCGGCGAAGGTGACCGGGTCCGCTTCGTAAGCCAGCCGGCGCCGGACCACCTCGGCGCGCTCCGCCGGATTCCTGGTCGCGGCCACCTCGACGGTCAGCCCGAACCGGTCGAGCAGCTGGGGCCTGAGCTCGCCTTCCTCCGGGTTCATGGTGCCCACCAGCAGGAACCTGGCCGCGTGCCGCACGGACAGCCCTTCCCGCTCGACGTAGTTCACGCCGAGGGCGGCGGCGTCCAGCAGCAGGTCGACAAGATGATCATGAAGGAGGTTCACCTCGTCCACGTAGAGCAGACCGCGGTGCGCCGCGGCGAGCAGGCCCGGCTCGAACGCTGCGACCCCGTCGGTCAGCGCCCGCTCGATGTCCAGCGAGCCGGCCAGCCTGTCCTCGGTGGCGCCGACGGGCAGCTCGGCCAGCCGGGCCGGCCTGGTCAGCGGCGCGGGCTGGCCCGGATGCGGGCCGTCCGGGCAGCCGGGGTCAGGCGCGGCCGGGTCGCAGGCGAACCTGCAGTCCGCGACGACGTCCACGGCCGGCAACAGCGCGGCGATCCCGCGCACCACCGTCGACTTCGCGGTGCCTTTCTCGCCCCGCACGAGCACGCCGCCGATCGCCGGTGACACGGCATTGAGCAGCAGGGCCAGCTTCAGGTCAGCCATGCCGACGATGGCGGTGAAGGGGTAGGCAGGCTGGGCCGCGGGCCGGGAAGCAGCCGGCCCGCGCTCGGCAGAACCATTCAGGTGACCGGCAGGGGCCAGCGTGGCTGTTGGCCGGTGGCCGCTGCCGGAGCGCGCCTGCCCGGCTCCGTCCCCGTCCCCGATACCGCGCCCGGACATCATCCAGCCTCGTCCTTCCCGGGTTTCCGCGCCCGCAGTTGGTTCAGCCGACGGCCGGAGTCTCCTGGCTCCCGGGTCGATGCTCGCCTCGCCGACCGCGATCCGGCCCCGCGCCCGGCGTGGTCGGCTCGGCGGCAGTGGTGGCTGAGAGCAGCTCCCCGGTCACAGTTGCGGGACAGCCCCGGATTCCCACCGGGTTCCTCCGCGATGCCATCGGCCTAACAGCATGGCACAACCGCCGGCTTTCGGGCTGGTGCATGCCGGTCCGCCGATACACTGGCGACGCGCAACCAGAATAGGGACCCCGTCCCCTGCCGGTTGCGCGCGACGCAGCGGAGCCAGGCGCCCGCGCCGCAGGCTCATCTGGCGGTCTCGCCGCCGGCCGGCGGCGGCAGGCAGGGGCGGCAGGCTGGCGCCGCCTCAAAAAAGCTCGGTAACTCCATAACCGTCCTTCGGCGTGACCGGTGGGCGGAATATGGCTAAACAGGTGAGAACCGATCGAGATATGGCGACTGATGTGAATGGAGCATCGATGGGGGATGGCAATCGTTCCCAGGTACTCGTGACCGGCGGATCCGGATTCATCGGGCGGCGGCTTGTCCGCGCTCTGCTCGAGACCGGCGCAGACGTCACGGTGGCGGACTTGCGGGCGTTTCCCGATGATGCCGTGCGGTCAGTCGTGGGCGACCTGTGCGATCCGTCGGTTGTCGCCAGCGCGGTGCGCCCTGGAACGCAGGTCATCATCCACCTGGCGGCGGTGACCCGAGTGCTGCTGTCCATCGAGGATCCGGCCGGCACGCATGCGCTCAACGTGACCGCGACGGCCGGCCTGCTGGAGCAGGCGCGCCTGAAGGAGATCGGCAGCTTCGTGCTCGCCTCGACCAATGCGGTCACCGGCGATGTGGGTAGCGCGACCATCAACGAGCAGATCGCGCTCCGGCCGCTGACCCCGTACGGGGCGACCAAGGCCGCGGGCGAGATGCTGCTCGGCAGCTACGCGGCCTGCTACGGCATGACCGGCTGCGCGCTCCGGTTCTCCAATGTCTACGGCCCGGGGATGGCGGAGAAGGACAGCTTCGTCCCGCGGCTCATGCGGGCCGCCAGGGACGGCAGGGGAGTGCAGGTCTTCGGTGACGGAACCCAGGTCCGCGATCTCGTGCATGTCGACGACATCGTGGCCGGCATCTTCACGGCATTGCGGTCAGGATTCAGCGGGCCGCTCATTCTCGGCGCGGGCGAATCAGTCACGGTGAACGAGATCGTCACTGCCGCCCGCAGCGTGACCGGCGCGGACATACCGGTGGAGAACATCGCGGCCAAGCCCGGTGAGATGCCCGCCGTCATTGTCGACATCTCTGCCGCAAAGGCGCTCGGGTACTCCCCCGCGCACGACCTCAAGTCCGGCATGGCCACGGTCTGGCCGGAATTCTCGGAGGCAGCGAAGTGACGACCATGCACAACAGCGACGCGGTCATTGACAGCGCTGCCATCCGCGCCTTCACGGATCAGTACGGATCCAGGGCGACGCAGCTGCCCCCGGTGGCCGTCGTGATCGCCGCCTACAACGAAGAGGGCGCGATCGGCCCCGTCATCGAGGCGCTGCCCGCGTCCGTGTGCGGGCTGGCGGTCGCGAAGATCGTCGTTTCGGACGGCGCGGTCGACGGCACGGTCAAGGATGCCGAGGCGGCCGGAGCGCTGGTCTGTGACGTGCCGGTGAACCGCGGTCAGGGGGCCGCGCTCCGGCTCGGCTACCGGCTTGCCCGCGAGGGCGGCGCCCAGTACATCGTCACGACCGACGCCGACGGGCAGTACAACCCCGCCGAGATCGAGCGGCTACTCGAGCCGATCCTGGCCGGCGAGGCAGACTTCGTCACCGGGTCGCGCAGGCTTGGCAGCGAGGAGAGCAGGGATCCGGTGCGCCGGCTGGGGGTCCGTGTCTTCGCGGTCACCATCAGCGCGCTGACCGGACAGCGGATTAGTGACACCACCTTCGGGCTCAGGGCGATGCGCGCCGAGGTGACCGGGGCGGTCCTGCTTGAGCAGCCGCAGTACCAGGCCGCAGAGCTGCTGATCGGCGTCATCACGCACGGTTACCGGGTCGTCGAGCGGCCGGCCACGATTCACAAGCGCCAGGTCGGCAAGAGCAAAAAAGGCAACAACATGTTCTACGGCCTGCGTTTCGCCGGCGTGGTCGGCGGAACCTGGATGCGCGAGCGCCAGCGCCGGACGCGGGGATCCGTCGGCCGGCCGGCGGCGAGCCCCAACGAGACTGGCCCGTCCTGATCAGCGCGGGAGCCATCCTGATCAGCGGTTGACTGCTGGATCAGCGGGTGGCGGCGGGCCGGCCAGACCCGACTCCGGCGGTCCCCTGACCGACAGCCGTATCCTGGCCGCCAGCCAGATCATGGGCTCCGGCGAGATCAGGCGCAGCCACGGCCTGCCCCTCCCCGGCGCCCTGCTCCCCGGCGCCCTGCTCCGCGGCGAGATCAGGCGCGGCCGCGAGCCCCGGGCCGCCAGCTAGCCCCGCAGGCGCGCGCTTCGCCCCGCGGTCCGCGAAGAGCACGTAGTGGAAGATCACGAATCTGGTGACGAACGTCACGCAGTTGGCGAGGAAGTACGCCCCGTTCACGATAGCCACCCGCTTCAAGTGGCTGTCGTGCATCGATATCGCCCAGACGCTCGCGTAGTGACTTGCCACGGCCAGGACAATCCACGCGCCGATAGAGACCAGCCAGAACGGCAAGGTCTCCTTGAGCAAGTTCGGCTTGCCCTTGCGCTCCCATGCCCAGCGGCTTAGCACGTAGCTCACGGCCGCGCCGACTATCGACGCGATGATCGCCGATGCCCCCGCACTCAGGTGGGTGACGCCGACCAGGACGCCCAGCGTGATCTGGCTGGCAGCCACGGCAGCCAGCGAAACCGGCACGAAACGCATGAATCGGTTACCGGTATTGCCACGGAGCTTGCGCCGCAGCGGTGCGGGAAGGAGGCGCCACGCGGCTGTCGCGATCTTGGGCCGTACCAGACTCATAGATGTCCTAGGTTGATGCGGGCTGAATAAGCGAGACAGGTATACAGTACGGACTTGCGTCGGCACCGATGACAGAATCTGCCAGGTCGGCACCCCGCCAAGGCGCTGCAATCAGCTGCCAGCACCGTGTCCGGAGGGCCTGCGCCGCCCAGTGGATTGCGCAGGCTCAAGTGTCGCTGCCCCCATTGTAGGTATAAACCACCGAGAGCTTCGCACGAATAGGGCAGGAGCACAGTCATGAGGATCCTGGTTTTGGGCGGGGACGGCTATCTCGGCTGGCCGACGGCGCTGCACCTCTCCGAGGTCGGCCACCAGGTTGCCGTGGCGGATAACTTCGCGCGCCGGGGCTACGACTTCGAGATGGGCGTGGACAGCCTCGTGCCGATCGAGTCGCTGCAAGCCCGCGTGCGCGTCTGGCGTGAGCTAACCGGCCAGGACATCGGCTGCTACGTCGGCGATCTGTGCGACGCGGAGTTCACCTACCACATCGTGCGGGACTTCGCCCCGGACGCCATCGTCCACTTCGCCGAGCAGCGTGCCGCGCCCTACTCGATGGTGGATCGGAAGCACGCCGTCTACACGCAGGTCAACAATGTGGTCGGCAACCTGAACCTGCTGTACGCGATAGCCGAGCTCAATCCGGAGATCCACCTGGTGAAACTCGGCACGATGGGCGAGTACGGCACGCCCAACATCGACATCGAGGAAGGCTGGCTGGAAGTCGAGCACAAGGGCCGCCGGGACAGGGTGCTGTTCCCCAAGCGGCCCGGCTCCTTCTACCACCTGTCCAAGGTGCATGACAGCCACAACATCGAGTTCGCCTGCCGGATCTGGGGACTGCGCGCGACCGACCTCAACCAGGGGGTCGTCTACGGCCAGCAGACTCCGGAGACCGCCAGGGACGACAGGCTGGCGACCAGGTTCGACTACGACGCGGTGTTCGGCACGGTGCTGAACCGGTTCGTCATCCAGTCGGTGCTCGGCAAGCCGCTGACCGTGTACGGCAACGGCACTCAGACCCGCGGCCTGATCGAGCTCAGGGATACGGTCCGCTGCCTCCAGCTCGCCTGCGAGAACCCGGCCGACCGTGGCGAGTTCCGGGTTTTCAACCAGCTGACCGAGTCCATGTCCATCACCCAGATCGCCGAGACGATCGCCAGCGCCAGCCCGGACGCGGTCACCATCGAGCACCTGGAGAACCCGCGCGTCGAGCTGGAGAACCATCACTACAACGTGGTGCACAAGGGCCTGACCGAACTCGGGCTAGAGCCGCACCTGCTGTCGGACACCCTGATCGACTCGCTGTTCGAGATCACCAAGAGGTTCGCCCACCGGGTGCGCCCGGAGGCCATGATGCCCACGATCCAGTGGCGCAAGCCCGCCAGCGTCATCTCCAACTAGCCCAGATCCAGCCAGCCGGATCCTTCAGCTATCCCAGACGCGACAGTCCCGGCTGGCTGCCGGCCGGGAGGTGACTGACAGCCTCGGCGACACGGCGAGCCAATCATTCAGCATCACGATCGACGCGTGAGCACCGCCAGCGATCCCTTGCCTCCGCAGCGGTAACCACCCCACAGCCCCGGCCGTGACCCAGAGAGCGGGTGACGGCCGGGCTTGGCGCTCACCCGGCAGGCGAGTCAGCAGCCCGGGCCGCGAACGTGTGCACCTCGCAGCTGCGGCGCGGAGGTGTCTCCGGCGGAGGCTAGCCGTGGCTCAGCCCACGCGGTCGCCGAGGTCGTGCGGCCCGGTCCAGGTGTGCCCTGCCGCCTGGACGGCGTACCACAGGCGGCCGGCCTTGCCCCGCCAGAACACCACGCTCTTCCCGCCGCGGCCCACGGCGCCGAAAGGCCCGGCGCGAAGCGGCCCCATGCGCAGGCTGTACGGGCGCCCCCAGCCCGTCCTGCGCCCGCGCGAGACCTGCCATAGCTGGTGGTCAGTGCCCTTCCAGAACACGTGCACCCGGCCGCCAGCTGACATGAGCGGGAGCGGAGGCGAGGCGAGATGCCCGCGCAGGTTGCGCGGGCCGGCCCACCGGTGGCCAGGCGCGAATGTGGCTGCCCACAGCCCGTCGTTGCCCAATCCGCGCCAGAAGACATCGATCGCACCGCCGGGAAGCGCACTGGCTTGCGGAGCGCCGCCGAGCGGCCCCATGCCAAGCCAGCGCGGCCTGGTCCAGCTCCGTCCGGGGCGGCGGATCACATGCCAGAGTGCGCCGTCTTTGCCCTTCCAGAACACCTGCACCGTGCCGGGTGACGATTCGGCCGGCGACGGGCCCGACGCGAGGCTGCCGCGCAGATCCTGCGGGCCCTTCCAGCCCTTGCCCGGGCTGAACTGGCCGTGCCAGAGATGGTCGTCATCGGCTCCTTTCCAGAACACGTCGATCACGCCATTGGGCTGCGCGACCGCCACCGGGGGACTGCCGAGCTCGCCCATCCGGCCGATCTTCCTTGGCGCCGACCATCCGCCGCCTGACCTGCGCGATACCTCCCAGAGCAATCGGCCCGGCCCTTTATAGAGGATGTCAAGCGCGCCGGGGACCGTCGAGACCGCGGTCGGCTGCGCGATGACCATGCCGCCCAGGTCCGCCGACGCAATCCCGTCAGCGGTCGCGCCAGCCACCGGGCCAGCGACCGGGCCCACGTGCCACAGCCGGTGATTGGTTCCGCGGTAGAAGACGTCAACCGTCCCGCCCGGCCGGGCTACCGCACGCGACGCCTGGTGCGTGCCGCCGGGTGTGGGCAGCCGCACGTTGAGATAGTCCTTATCGATGTTGATCGTGTCCCCGCCGAATGTCTGCGTGACATTGCCCGCGTACTGGTGCATCCGCCGGTGCCCGCCCCACTCTCCCCTGCGCAGCTCGCGGTCCCTCGTGTTCCTTGATCCGTTCCACAGAGCGTCGTAGATCACGTCCGGCATCTTGTACCGGTGATTCCTGTACACCCGCGCTAGATCCAGGATCCCTGAGTTGGAGCTGCTATATGCGCCCGACTTGTAGCGCAGCCTGTGCAGTCGCCTCGTCCAGGCCGACAAGAAGCGGAGCACTTCTCGGGTCCGGCGCGGCGGGTAGGCCTCCATGTCGTAGTAGATAGGAGTTCGCGGGCCGAAACCAAGCCTCCGGGCCTGGACTACGGCATCATCCGCCGCCCGCCTGGCATCATGTGCCGCCCTGTGCAGCTGATTGAAAATGGCCTGCGGACCGACATAAATGGGAAAGAAATGCCATCCGGCGCGGGCTTCGGTCCTGATCCAGCGGGGGGACAGGTTCCGCTGGCCGCAGGCCCGGTTGGAGCCGCCGATGTAGACGCCGATCGCGCGGTACCTGGAGTGTCTGTGCCACGCGCGCATATACGACCTGCTCGGCGCCGTGCACGCGTCAAAGCCGCGTCCCCTGAAGTTCGCCACGTTGGCTGGCAGTTCGGGCGGGTTCACCCGCGGGAAGCGCGGCCCGTCCGCTGCCTGCAGGAAGTGCGGATTAGCGTCGCGGTCGGGTGACTTCCGGGCCGGATTCGGGAACACGATGATCGGGGCCGGCAGCCCGGCGCTGGCCAGGATCCGGTAAATCAGGGTCGGATCGGTGTCAAACGTCGCGGTTATCCCGATCCGCGCCGCGCTTACGGTGATTTCCTGGGCGACCGGGTCCTCCACGGACGAACGGGCGGTCTTCCGGCCGGCTGGCGCCAGCAGCAGTGCCTCCGTTGTGCCGATCAGCAAGCTCGGGCAATTCTCGTTGGCGCCTGATGAGCCGATGTAGACGACATGCCTATCGAACCGCACACACGTACGCGGCTGACGCGCGAGGTTGATCACCGGCCAGGCGCGCGGAACTTCGAACTTGTATCCCTTGTACGACACCCGCTTAAGCCCTGGCCCGGCACCTGCGCCTGCTCTCGCCGCCGCGCTTGCTCTCACTGCCGCGTGCATGCTTATCGCCGGAATGACGAGTGCCCCGATGGATGCGCCGATGGCGAGCGCGCGCCCATGCCGCCTAACCCACGGCAGCTGATCTGCGTGCATGCTCGAATACCGCCTTCTTGTCTGGCTCGCAAGCGAGGCGCTGCTTCTGCCCGCCGGTGCGGCCGGCCGGTGCGGCCGGTCTATGCGGCCGGGCGCTGTGGCCGGGCGCTGCAACCCCCCGTGCCGCCTGCCTTGCTGCGGCCAGGCCGCCGGGCGTGCCGCCGGCAATGCCGCGTCCGGTGTGAGGCGAACGGCAATGGCAGCCAGGACCACGCTGACGCGGGACTGGTGGCTGCTGTTATGCGGTCGGCTAGCCAGTGATGGCGTCAGATGGCGCGATCGCATATGCGCGGGCGCCATGAGCGCATGATTAATTTCCGGAGTGACATGATGAGCAGTACCCTCCCCCGTTAAAGCGCCTCTCCCCCACCGCCTTCCGGGCTTCTGCCCGGCCAATCGCAGATCTCCCCAGACCTGACGCAAGTGCTAGCGGAAGTGATGCTGCTTTCTTCTTCCCCAACTCTACGCTAGTTATCGCCGATGGGACGCACTGTCACGACTCGCCGAACTGGGCTAATCTTGCTGGCAGGCCGGATAAGAATAGCTATACGCTGTCATAGATTCCTGCAATCAGCTGACATGATATGATCTGCCGAGAGACAATAAATCGCTCCCTTATGGCAATAGAGTTATCCGGTTATGGCACGGTTACCGTCGTGTCACGGCCGGTCTGAGGCAAGCGCGGCGTCGGCGGTGATCCGCTGGTTCATGCGGCCGGCCTGCACGTCGCCCCAGTCGACATAGTCGCCGGACCCAGAACGCGCCGGACCCAGAACGTGCCGGTGCCGGCCGGGCGGCCGGCGCCTTGGCGCGCGACCGGGTCGCCGATGGACCGTGGCTGGCCGCCGGGTTCCTCCAGCGGCCGCGAACCGTCGCGAACCGTCGCGGAATCCAGGTAACCACCCAGGACCTCATGCGGGTTTCCGCCGGATCGACGGCTCGTCACAAGCCAGCAGTGCGGCCACGACCGATTGGGCCGATTGGGCCGTGGCCGCAGCCTGGCGACTGCCATCGAGTTTGGGCACTGCCGGAAGGAATCATGACCGCAGGATTCTCAACCAGCACTGGGGCTGGGCTGTTAGTGGTTACGATTTTGCCGTTCTTTACCGGGCAAATCGTAACCACTAACTATCACGGCATTGAAGGCTACAACAGTACGGCAGGTAACAGGTCCTTCCGGCCATACATTCTTCCGGCCATAATGCGTACCGTCGAGGATCACCTTAGAAACTCGGTCCCGGTGATCGGTCCCGGTGATCGGTCCCGGTGATCGGTAGCCGGGGAATAGGCGCGGGCTTTCGGCAGACCGCCGCGGTTGACGGCCGGCGCGTACCGCGAAAGACTGGCCCGGGCCGGGCGTCCGTGCCCGCCGATCTCCCTGAGGTGCGCGACTGCCGTGCATAGCGGCTACCGGCCTCTTGCCAGCGTCCGCCACAAGCAATGGAACTCCCAATTCCGATGACGCTCACCGACAGCCGGTCTCCCTGGCCGGCCTGCCACCGGGGTGCAGCAAGCGTGATGCGCCGGGGTGCAGCCGGCGCGATGTTCTGCGCGCTAGTCCTGGCAACGGGCTGCGCATCGTCATCGCCGGAAACTTCGCCGGTCAGCCAACCTCCGTCGGCCGTCCAGTCGCCGTCGACCAGCGCTACCCCGTCTGCCAGCGCTGCGCCGTCCCCCGGCATCCGGGCGCTGGCGGTCGACTACCTGGCGATAGCGCGGCCCGCCAATCGGCGGCTCGATGTCGAATTCGACGGTTTCGGCGACCATAGCCGCGACGACCTCGCGATTGCAGACGCGGACCTGCGTGCGGAGGCAGCCACCGAGCTGCATTTCGACCGGCAGCTATCCCGGATCCCGTTCCCAGTCGCCATTGCCTTTCTGGCCTGGGAAATCATCCGTGCGAATCAGGGCAGGATCGCCCTCACCCGGCGAGAGGCACGGTCGACATCCATTGCCGAGCTGCGATCATTCGCGAAGCGCCACCAGGCAGCCAATGCGGCTGTCGAGGACAAGGTGCGGGCCATCAGGAAGGCACTGGGCCTGCCCCCGCCCTCGACCAGCTGAGCGGCCGGCTTCAACCAGCCGAGCGGCCGGCGCGTGCCGGCCTGCCCGCGCCGCTACGCCCAGCCAGCCATCCGCTACGCCCAGCCAGCCATCGGGAAGCCGGTGAGCAGTTCGCGGATCTCGCCCGCTACCCGGTCGATCGACGGCTCGTCGTCCTTCACCGCCGCGATGATCGCCTCGTCCATCCAGGCGGCGATCCGCGGCATGTGCTCCTGCGTCAGGCCGCGGGTGGTAATCGACGGCGTGCCGATCCGGATGCCGGACGGGTCGAACGGCTTCCGCGGGTCGAACGGCACGGTGTTGTAGTTCACCTCAAGGCCCGCCCGGTCAAGCGCCTTCGCAGCGGGCTTGCCCGCGATGCCCTGCGGGCTGAGGTCTATCAGGATCAGGTGATTGTCTGTCCCGCCGGAGACCAGGCTGTAGCCGCGCTCCAGCAGGGCAGCAGCGAGCGCCTTCGCATTCGCCACCACCTGATGCGCGTAGCTGCGGAACTCAGGCTGCGCGGCCTCGTGCAGCGCGACGGCGATCCCGGCGGTGGTGTGATTGTGCGGGCCGCCCTGCAGGCCGGGGAAGACGGCCTTGTCCACCGCCTTGGCATGCTCGGCGGTTGACATGATCATCGCGCCGCGCGGGCCGCGGAGTGTCTTGTGCGTCGTGGTGGTAATGACCGCCGCGTGCCCGACCGGGCTGGGGTGCGTTCCCCCGGCGATGAGCCCGGCGATGTGCGCGATGTCCGCCACCAGGACAGCGCCGGCCTCGGCCGCGATCTCGGCGAAAGCGGGGAAGTCGATCGTCCGCGGGATCGCCGTCCCGCCGCAGAAGATC